>Ga0209276_100252_pt1 | contig 95559 bp, 101 predicted proteins | sample DewCreD2012metaG_3_FD_185473 | JGI IMG/M metagenome (GOLD analysis project Ga0209276, IMG submission 185473) | Hot spring sediment bacterial and archeal communities from British Columbia, Canada, to study Microbial Dark Matter (Phase II) - Dewar... ...
ACGCCAGCAACCCCTGCTCCGAATACATGCACCTGGACGACTCGGCCTGCAACCTGGCCTCCCTCAACCTGCTCAAGTTCCTGCGCGAGGACGACACCTTCGACATCGAGGCCTTCAAGCAGGCGGTGGCGGTCATGATCACCGCTCAGGAGATCATCGTCGACAACTCGTCCTACCCCACCGAGAAGATCGAGCGCAACGCCCGCGACTACCGCCAGCTGGGCCTGGGCTACAGCAACCTGGGCGCCCTGCTCATGACCCTGGGCCTCCCCTACGACTCGGAGGAGGGGCGGGCCTACGCCGCCGCCGTGACGGCCCTCATGACCGGCCACGCCTATGCCGTCTCGGCCCGCATCGCCGGGCGCATGGGCCCCTTCGCCGGATACGAGCGCAACCGGGAGCCCATGCTGCGCGTCATCCGCAAGCACCGGGAGCACGCCTATCGCATCCCCGAGCTGGCGCGGGAGGGGCGGCTGCGCGAAGGCCCCGGCGCGGCCGAGCCTGCCTGGGTGCAGCGGGTGCCCGGCCTGGCGGGGCTGCTGGCCGCCGCTCGACAGTCCTGGGACGAGGCCCTCGCCCTCGGTGAAGAGCACGGGTACCGAAATGCCCAGGTGAGCGTCATCGCCCCCACGGGCACCATCAGCTTCATGATGGACTGCGACACCACCGGCATCGAGCCGGAGCTGGCGCTGGTGAAGTACAAGGCGCTGGTGGGCGGGGGGGTCATGCGCCTGGTGAACCGCGCCGTCCCCAGGGCACTGAGGCGGCTGGGCTACTCTCCGGAGCAGGTGGAGGAGATCATGGCCTACATCGACTCCCGCGGCACCATCGAGGGGGCGCCCCACCTGCGGGAGGAGCACCTGCCGGTGTTCGACTGCGCCTTCAAGGCCCCCGGCGGCAAGCGCTCCATCCACTGGATGGGGCACATCCGCATGATGGGTGCCGTGCAGCCCTTCATCTCTGGTGCCATTTCCAAGACGGTGAACCTGCCCGAGGACGCTACCGTTGAGGACGTGGAGCAGGCCTTCATCGAGGGGTGGCGGCACGGGCTGAAGGCGCTGGCCATCTACCGCGACAACTCCAAGAACGTGCAGGTGCTGACCACCCGCAAGGAGGACGTGGAGGGCAAGAAGGAGGAGCCGAGGCCGGTGCGCAGGCGCCTGCCCGACACGCGCAAGTCCCTGACCCACAAGTTCTCCATCGAGGGGCACGAGGGCTACATCACCGTGGGCCTCTACGAGGACGGGTCGCCGGGGGAGATCTTCATCACCATGGCCAAGGAGGGGAGCACCCTCTCGGGGACCATGGACGCCTTCGCCACGGCCATCTCCCTGGCCTTGCAGTACGGGGTGCCGCTGCGGGATCTGGTCTACAAGTTCAGCCACATGCGCTTCGAGCCCTCGGGCCGCACCGAGAACCCCGAGATACCGGTGGCCCAGAGCATCGTGGACTACATCTTCCGCTGGCTGGCCTCCCAGTTCCTGTCCGAGGAGGAGAAGGAGGAATTGGGGGTGCTCTCGCCGGCCGTACGGGAGAAGCTGTCGCGGGAGGGGCCGAAGCAGCTGTCCTTGCCGGTGGTGGAGGCGCGGGCCAACGGCCACGCCCATGAGGATGCGCCCCCATGCCCCGCCTGCGGCTGGATCATGGTGCGCCGGGGCGCCTGCTACTGCTGCGACAACTGCGGCACCACCACGGGGTGCGGCTAGGCGCGGCCTGACGGCGGGGCCCAGCGGGCGTGGAGAGGCACCGGCCCGGGCCCGCTGGGCCGGTGCCTGCCCCCGAACGAAGCCGGGTGGTCTCCTGCCTTCATCCCGGGCCGCGGCCAGGGCTGGGGCATGGCGTTGACACATGGGGGGCGGTGCTCCAGAATGCGGGGCGAGGGGGCCGATGACGGAGGACAGGCGCGACAGCCAGCGCCCGCAGGGCGAACGGGAGCGGGCCTACGGCATAGCCATCTGCGCCGGTGTGCTGCTAGCGTTCCTCTCTCTGCTGGAGGGGATGCGACGGCGCAGCTACTGGGCGTTGGCCCTCCCCGTCCTCCTGGGCAGCGGCGCCGTCCTGTCCCTCGCCTTCTGGGTCGGTTGGGTCCTCTACACTCACCGCGAGGCGCCGGTGGTCACGCGGACCCTGACAGGGCCCGCTCGTAGACGCGCAGAGTCTCCAGCGCAGCCTTCCGCCAGCTGAACAGCGAGAGCACGCGCCGACGGCCTACCTGCCCCATGCTGGCGCAGCGTTCGGGGTCGGCCAGCAGCTCCCGGATTGCCTCGGCCATGGCCCGCGAGTCCCCAGCTGGCACCAGCACCCCGGCGCCGTCCTCACCCACGACCTCGGGCAAGGCGCCGCCGGTGGTCGCCACCACGGCTGTGCCACAGGCCATGGCCTCCGTCACCGGCATGCCGAAGCCCTCGTACAGCGAGGGACACACCATGATCTGGGAACGGTTGTACTGGCGCACCAGCGCCGCCGTGCTGAGCCTGCCGGCGAAGTGGACCCTGGTGCTGAGGCCGTAGCGTCGCACCAGGCGGGGCGCGAAAAGCAGGCCGCCTCGCGGCCGGTCCACGAAGGTGAGTCTGAACTCCTCCCCGTCGCGCAAGAGGTAGTGCAGGGCCTCCAGCAGGTACTGAGCGCCCTTGTTGGGGTCTTCCGAGTTGCCCACGTACAGCAACGAGCGTGGCTCCTTTTCCAGCCCCAGCGGGCGGAAGGTCTCGGCATCGACGCCGTTATATATGACCTCGATGCGCTCCCTGGGCACGCGGAAGGCCCAGGACACCAGCTCTGCCGAAGCCTGGGACACGGTGATGATGCGGTCGGCAACGCGGGCCGCCGGCGCCTGCAGCACGGCGGGATAGAACAGCACCCGACGCACCTTCTGCACCAGTGAGCGCGTCCGGGCGACAGCATTGTGGGCGTCCACCAGCAGGGGATGGTGGATGGTGACGACCAGAGGCACCCCCTGCGCCTTGATGCCCAAGTAGCCCACGCCCAGACCCTGGTTGTCGTGCACCACATCGAACGGGTGGCGACGGTGCAGCTCCAGGAACACGGGCAGCGCTCGCAGGCTATAGGTGAGCATCAGGGTATACAGGCCGTAGCGGGTGGTGAGCAGCTCCAGGAAGTTCAGCGGATAGAAGAACTCCCACGGGCTCCTCCGGGCGAGGAAGCCAGGCCTGTCTTCCAGGAATCGGTAGTAGCTCACGCCGTCCACCCGGTGCAGGGTGACCCCGGGCGCCAGCCGGGGGTAGGGTGGCCCGGAGATGACGTGCACCTCGTGGCCCAGGCGCACAAGCTCACGGCTCAGGTAGTACAGGTAGACCCCCTGTCCGCCCGAGTACATGCTGCCGTGGTACATGAGAAAGCAGATGCGCACGGCCTCACTCCACAAGTGGCTTGCGAGCGTAGTCGACGCAGGTCTTGGAGAAATAGCGGTTGATGTCGTCTTCCAGCCTGGCCGTGACGGGGCCAGGGCGGAGGGAATAGGAGTCCACCAGGCGGCGTACGGGCCCCATGGCCCTCTCGGCCAGCCTGCCGCCGAGGAACCTGTCCAGGACGGCGAAAGCCATCCAGTAGAACGACCAGTAGCCGTGGGCGTGCACGTGGGCGAAGGGCTCCAGCCCCAGCCTCCGCAGCTTGCGGTCTATGGCTCCCGGCGGGTAGATGCGCACATGGGAGCCGGGCGCCGTCATCAGCCCCCGGTTTATGGCCCAGCAGATAGCCTCCGGCAGGAAGCGAGGGGTGCTCACCACCAGCACCCCCCCCGGCTTGAGCACCCTCACCGCCTCCCGCAGCAGGGCGTCGTCGTCTTCCACGTGCTCGACCACCTCGCAGGCGATGACGTGGTCGAAGGTGCAGTCGCCGAAGGGTAGATGGCAGGCATCGGCCAGCACGAACTCGCCCTGGCCCTTGATCCAGCCTGGCATCGCCTGGGCAGCGTCGTGGAGCCGCCGCCGTGCCTCCCGGAGCAAGTCGAGGCCGATGTCCAGGCCCACGCCGAGGCAGGGGTTGTGACAGGTGCCGATGACGTGGCGCCCCTCCCCGCAGCCGATGTCCAGCACCCGCTGGCCGGGACGGATCCCCAACAGAAAAAAGTCCACCAGCAGCACGCGGTGATGCAGGCGCATGTCCCCTTCTCCTCGCTACGCGCTACGGCGACTGGGCACGGGCGGGTTGCCTGCGCTGCCGGGGCAACAGGCGACGACGCCGCAGCTCCTCCTCGTCCTTGACGGCACGAATGACTACGTAGACCTCGTCGAAGCCCAGCCAGTGCCCCCACCAGCGTTCGCAGCGGTACTGGGACACGCGGCTACGGTTGGCAAGGGGCTCCAGCACCAGCCCCAGCAGTCGCCGCAGGGGATGGGCGTCCTCCGGGCGGTGGCCGGTGAAGCGCAGCCGGGCGTATTCCAGGTCGAAGGGCGCCAGGGCATAGGCCCCGAGCCTGCCGAAGGCCTCGATGGTGAAGCCGCGCCGCTGGGTCACGTCCATCCACGTGGTGAAGGTAGAGCTGGCGTGGGGCACGCGGATATGCACCAGCGAGCCGTCCTTGCACACGCGCCATATCTCTCGCAGCGCCGCCGGCAGGTCGGCGATGTGCTGGAGCACATCGTAGCAGAAGACCTCGTCCACGCTGTTGTCGCGAAAGGGAAGGCCGCCTTCCAGCTCGCCACGCACGTCCCGCCTCGATACGAAGAACGAGTCCACGGCGATGACGTCGCGCCGGCCGGTGCGATTGCCCAGATCCAGACGTACGAGACGGGCCATAGGCAGAGTTACGGTCGCCGGCAGGCTGGCATCGAACACCAATTATAACCAGCCGCCGCCCGAGGCAGAAGACGCACGCGATAACGCATGCTAAGCTTTGGCGTCGTACCCTAGGGATGAGAGAGGTAGCGTGCGCCCTGGCGGGCATGGCGCTGGGCCTGGGCTTTGCCCTGGCCTGGCGCCACGTCTACGGCCCCGATGCGGAGGAGGAGGCCGGCGCCGACTGGTCAGTGCCGGCGCGACCTCTCTTCCTGTCCCTCGGCTCCGGCCTGCTCGGCGTCGCGGCCGCAAGGGCCATGGACTCTGCAGGGGCTGCGCTTCTGGCCACGGCCTTCTGCGCCCTTTTCCTGGCCCTGGCCTTCACCGACCTGGAACGGCGCCTGCTGCCGAACCGTCTCGTCTATCCCGGGCTGGTGGCGGCCCTGGCCCTATCATGGGCCTGGCCCGACCGCGGCTTCGTCCAGGCCATCGCCGGCGCCTTCTTCGGTCTGGCGGTGCTGGGAGCGGCCTACGTGATCATGCGGGGCGGGCTGGGCGCCGGGGATGTCAAGCTGGCTGCCCTCATCGGCGCGGTAGTGGGCTTCCCGGGCGTGGCGCTTGCCCTGGCCATCGGGGCGGTGGCTGGCGGAGTGGTGGCGGCGGCGCTGCTGCTTTCCCGTCTGGCCCGCCGCGGTCAGTACATCGCCTACGGGCCCTTCCTCATCGCCGGCGCGCTGGTGGTCCTGCTGGCCGGAGACCATCTATGGGAGCGCACACCCTAGCCGGGGGGAATGACAGCCGGCATGTCTGTCGGGTAGACTGGGGGCAGCGATGGAGCTGAACGAGGCACAGCGTATCGTATACCAGACAGCGCGGCGCTTCGCGGCCGAGCACATCGCCCCTCAGGCGCGCCAGCGCTCGGAGGACGAGACGTTCCCCATCGACGTCATGCGCCGACTGGTGCAGGCTGGCCTCTACGGCGGCCCCTTCCCGGAAGAGTACGGCGGGGCGGGCATCGACAATGTCTCCTATGCCCTTATCTGCGAGGCTATCGGCGGGGCGAGCCCGTCGGTCTTCACGTCGGCGCTCACCGTCCAGCTTTCCCTGGTGGGCACGTCCATCTACGCCTACGGGAACGAGGAGCAGCGGCGGCGCTGGCTGCCCGAGGTGCTGTCCGGAAGGCTGGTGGGGGCCTTCGCCCTGTCGGAGCCCAACGTGGGGTCCGACCCCGCCTCCGTGGAGCTGACCGCCCGGCGGGCGAACGGCCGCTGGGAGCTCAGCGGTAGCAAGTTCTGGACGTCCAACGGCGCGCTGGCCGACCTGATCGTCGTCTTCGCCCAGACGGAGCCCGGGACGAGGCACCGAGGCATGGCCGCCTTCGTGGTGGATGGGAACAGCGCGGGGCTGTCGCGCCAGGCCATCAAAGGCAAGCTGGGGCTGCATGCGTCCAACCTGGCCGCGCTCTATTTCGATGGCGTGATAGTGGACGACGACCGCCTGCTGGGCAAGGTGGGCGACGGCTTCCGGGTGGCCCAGGCGGCGCTGGAGAGCGGGCGCCTGTCCACGGCCGCCTGCGCGGTGGGCATCGCACAGGCGTGTCTGGACATGTGCGTCGAGTATGCGCGCGAGCGCAAGCAATGGGGCAAGGCTATCGGAGGGCACCAGCTCGTGCAGGAGCTGATAGCCGACATGGCCATCGAGTGCGAGGCGGCCCGGCTCCTCACCTTGCGGGCCGCCCGCGCGCGCGACCTGGGAGAGGGGGCCACCCGCTGGGTAGCCATGGCCAAGGCCTTCGCCACCGAGGCAGCGGTGCGGGCCGCCCGCAACGCCATCGCCGTCCATGGCGGAGCGGGCTACCTGAGCGAGCGGATGGTGGAGGGCTACCTGCGGGACTCCATAGGCCTCAGCCTGTACGAGGGCACCACCCAGATCCAGAAGCTTCTGGTGGCGCGAGAGCTGCTGGGCATCTCGGCCTTCTAGGCCTGCCGTTTTTGCAACGGCGCCTAAACCCTCTCTTCGTCAGCGTGCGACGCGAGGCCGTTATAATGGGCCTCGCTCCTGGGCCGGTGGTGAGGGCGGAGATGGCAGAGAGGGTGAGGATAGGCCGCTACAGCGTGGAGCTGTCCAACCTCGACAAGCCGTTCTTCCCCGAGGACGGCATCACCAAGGGAGACCTGGTGGAGTACTACCGGAGCATCGCCACCACCATGCTCCCTTACCTGCGCGGGCGGCCCATCGCCATGCACCGCTTCCCTGACGGCATAGTCGGCGAGGGCTTCTATCAGAAGGACGCCCCCGACTACTTCCCCCCGTGGATCGAGCGCGTCCGCGTGGAAAAGGAGGACGGCACCGTCGACCATGTGGTGTGCGGTAAGGCGGCGGACCTGGTGTACCTGGCCAACCAGGGCTGCATCACGCCTCACATTTGGCCCAGCCGGAGGAACCGTCTCGACAATCCCGACCTGATGGTGTTCGACCTCGACCCCGCTGACGACAGCGACTTCGAGAGCGTGCGCCGCGCGGCGCGGTCGCTGCGTGATCTGCTGGAGCGATTGGGGCTGGTGCCTTTTGTCCAGACAACTGGTTCTCGGGGCGCCCACGTCGTGGTGCCCTTGGGCTGCGGCGAGGACTTCGACGCTGTCCGCGCCTTCGCCCAACAAGTGGCCCGGCTCCTCGCGCGACGGCATCCCCAGCACCTGACGGTGGAGCAGCGCAAGGAGAAGCGGGGAACTCGCCTGTACATCGATACCGGCCGCAACGCCTACGGTCAGACCTTTGTCGCGCCGTATGCGGTGCGCCCCCGCAGGGGAGCGCCCGTTGCTACCCCTTTGCGCTGGGAGGAGCTGGACGGCGTGGAGTCGCAGAGCTACCACCTGCGCAACGTCTCCCAGCGCCTGAGGCAGGCAGGCGACCCCTGGCAGGGCATGTGGCGGCATGCTCGGCCCTTGCACCAGGCCCGTCAGAAGCTCGGGGAACTGGGACTCTAGGAAGGGCTGGCCCCGTCCTGCGCGCGCTCCCTGCCACGATGGCGCCCGGGCACGGTACTGCCGATGACCAGGCCAGCCGCGATCAGCACCAGGTTCTTGATCACGAACTCGCCAGTCATCGTCAGAAGCAGGGGGTTCTTCTTCTGGAACGAAATATCGGGGCGCACGACCAGCACCAGAAAGGTGCCAGCCATCTGCAGCCAGAACAGGAGAAGCGTCAGACGGAGGGCGACGCCTGTGAGGAGGCCGAGCCCCACTGCCACTTCCCAGGCGCCCAGCAGGCGGACGAAGGAACGTGCCGGCAGCCAGTAGACGGTGCCGGCCACCAGGTCGGTCACCGGACTGCGCTGTGCCAGCTTCAGCGCGCCGAACCAGACGAACACGGTGGCCACCGCCAGCCGCAGCAGCGAGACCCCGTACCGCTGCATGAGGCCGGCAGCCAGGGCGTCCGCCCTCTCCCAGCGTCGGCGCAACCCGGGCGGCAGCCGTTCCACCAGCCGCCGCTCGAGGTCGGCCCAGGCCTGCAGACGGGACGCCTTTCGCAGACCAGACCCCTCCCCCGGCCCTTTCGGGCCCCGCCCTTCGCCGAGAGGATAGCACAGCCCGGACGCCCCCGCCATGCGGAGGCCGGCCACCCGGGGAACCGGAGCGGGGCTGGCAAAAGAACTTACGCAAGGGTAACATATGACGGAGACAGCTCGCGGCCCGTATCGCGGCCTCAGCGGGTGCAGTCCGCGGAGAAAGGCCGCCCGGCCGCGGGCGAGAGCGCCAGGAGCGGAGAGCGCAGCCGATGGACCAGCGAAGCGACGGGGCGCCCGGGAACGGTAGCCGATGCGGGCCCCCGGGGCCGAGGAGGTAGCCCATGCTGGAGCAGGAGAAGCTGGTGGGGTTGAGGCGCAGGCGGCAGGAGTGGGAGGAGCGGGTGGCCCGGGAGGGGGTGGAGAGGCCCCAGTCCTTCACCACCATCTCGGGGCGGCCGGTGCGCCGGGTGTACGACCCCACCGACGTGGCTGGTCTGGACTACGAGCGGGACCTGGGCTATCCGGGCGAGTACCCGTACACTCGCGGCATCTACGCCACCGGCTACCGGGGCAAGGTCTGGACCATGCGCCAGTTCTCGGGCTTCGGGCTGGCGGAGGAGACCAACGCCCGCTTCAAGTTCCTGCTGTCGGAGGGGCAGACGGGGCTGTCCATCGCCTTCGACCTGCCCACGCTGTATGGCTACGACACCGACCACCCCATGGCCGAGGGGGAGTTCGGCAAGTGCGGGGTGGCGGTGTCCTCCCTGCGGGACATGGAGATATTGTTGGACGGCATCCCCCTGGGGGAGATAAGCACGTCCATGACCATCAACTCGCCTGCCGCCGTCATCTGGGCCATGTACATCGCCGTGGCCGACCGGCAGGGGGTGCCCAGGGAGCGGCTGCGGGGCACCATCCAGAACGACATCTTGAAGGAGTACATCGCCCAGAAGGAGTTCCTGTTCCCGCCGGAGCCGTCCATGCGGCTGGTGGTGGACACGGTGGAGTTCTGCGTGCGGGAGGTGCCCAAGTGGCACCCCATCAGCATCTCGGGCTACCACATACGGGAGGCGGGCTCGACGGCGGGGCAGGAGCTGGCCTTCACCCTGGCCGACGGGCTGGAGTACGTGCGCTGGTGCCTGGAGCGGGGGCTGGACATCGACGAGTTCGCCCCCACCTTCTCGTTCTTCTTCAACTGCCACAACGACTTCTTCGAGGAGGTAGCCAAGTTTCGGGCAGCGCGGCGCCTGTGGGCGCGGGAGATGCGGGAGACCTTCGGCGCCAAGGACCCGCGGTCGTGGTGGATGCGCTTCCACACCCAGACGGCGGGGTGCTCGCTGACGGCGCAGCAGCCGGAGGTGAACCTGATCAGGACGACCATCCAGGCTCTGGCGGCGGTGCTGGGGGGGACCCAGTCCCTGCACACCAACTCCTGGGACGAGGCCCTGGCCCTGCCCAGCGAGAAGGCGGCGCGGCTGGCGCTGCGGGTGCAGCAGGTCATCGCCCACGAGTCGGGGGTGGTGAACACGGTGGACCCCTTGGGGGGGAGCTACTTCGTGGAGGCGCTGACCCAGGAGCTGGAAGAGGAGGCGCGGGCCTACTTCCGGCGGATAGAGGACCTGGGTGGGGTGATACCGGCCATCCGCATGGGGTTCTTCCAGCGGGAGATAGCGGAGGCATCCTACCGCTACCAGCGGGAGGTGGACGAGGGGCAGCGGGTGGTGGTAGGGGTGAACGAGTACGTCCTGGAGGAGCCCATCGAGATACCGATCTTGCGGGTGGACCCCACGGGGGAGGGGTACCGGCGGCAGGTGGAGCGTCTGCGGGAGCTGCGGCGGGAGCGGGACAACCGGGAGGTGGCCCGCTGCCTGCGGCGGCTGGAGCAGGCCTGTCGGGGCCAGGAGAACGTGATGCCCCACCTCATCGAGGCGGTGAAGGCCTACTGCACCCTGGGCGAGATCTGCGACGTCATGCGGGACGTCTTCGGCACCTACCAGGAGGAGGCCATCTACTAGGCGGGAGGCGCACCGTGTTCACTGTCCTGGCCACCCTCAAGCTGCAGCCCGGCAAGGAGGAAGAGGCCGAGGCCGTCCTGCAAGAGCTGGCGGCCCGGGTGGAGGCCGAAGAGCCGGGCACCCTCGCTTACATCTTCCACCGCGTCCAGAACGAGCCGACGCGGATCGTGGTGTTCGAGGTATACCGTGACGAGGGGGCCTTCGACGCCCACCGCCGCGGTGTGCTGCGGGAGTTCCTGGGGAGGCTGGGGCCCCTTCTCGATTCGGGCAGCACTAAGATCGAGGTGCTGGAACGAATAGCCGGCTTCCAGCGGAGCTAGCGGCGCGCCGGAGGACGGACCGTGTGCCGTCCAGAAACGATCTATCGGTGTGACGTCTGAGCAGCCCTTGTCCGTATGCCTCTGGCCAGCTACGCTACACAGGTGGGACAGGAAGGCCCCCCGACCCACACATGGAACGCAGGCTCCGGCTCCATCGCAGCCCCCGTAACCCCATACTGGCGCCCACTCAGAACTGGTGGGAGACCCGCCTCACCTGCAACGCTGGCGCGATAAAACTGGGCGATCGTATCCATCTCTTCTACACGGCCCGCGGCCAGGACGACATAGCCCGCATCGGTTACGCCCGGCTCAGCGATTACGATCGCGTGGAGGAGCGGCTGCCGCATCCCGTGCTCGTGCCCGAGGACTGGTTTGAGCAACACGGCGTCGAAGACCCACGCGTCATGCCACTGGATGGCCAGGTGCGGGTCATCTACGCAGGCAAGGAAAGGGATATGGCCCGCCCCTGCGAGACGGCCATAGAGCCGCAGCAACTCCTGAAGGGCCACTGGGCGTGGACCAAGCACCGGCTGCTCCTGCCCACCATGGTGGGATTCCACAACCGCAATGTGGCCTACTTCCCACGCCGTATAGGCGAGCGCTACGCTCTGCTGCACCGGCCGATGACCCTGGCGGAACATGTATGGCTCTCCTACTCTTACGACCTGGTGCACTGGTACGACCACCGGGAGGTGCTCACCCCCCGGCCCGGTTATTGGGACGACGCCAAGGTGGGCATCGCCGGGCCCCCTCTGGAGCTGGACGACTGCTGGCTCCTCATCTACCACGGGGTGGAGGCCCGCACATGGACTTACCGTCTGGGCTACGTGCTCCTGGACAAGGAAGCGCCGGAGCACGTGCTGGAGCGCAGCGAAGAGCCCATCCTCGAGCCTCAGGAAGACTACGAACGGGTCGGCGTTGCCCCCAATGTGGTATTCTCCTGTGGGGCCATCCTCGACGGACGCACGCTGGTGCTGTACTACGGCGCGGCAGACAGGGTGCTCTGCGTGGCCTGGGCCGAGATACCCTGGTAGTCTAGAATCGGGAGCACCAGACCGGCCTCCGCCTGCCGAGCGCAGGCGAGTCCCGATGCGGAGGGGTAGGGATGCGGACGGGGCTTCCCCTGGTATCGGTGGCTATACCCACCTACAACTGCGCCCGCACTCTGTCCCTTTGCCTGCGGGGCGTCCTCGACCAGGGCTATCCTCACCTGGAGCTTCTGGTGGTGGACGGGCACTCGCGCGACGACACCGTGCGCGTGGCGCGGGAGATGGGGGCCCTCGTCCTGTTCTGCGAGGGGAAGCTCCTGGCAGCGAGAATCATGGGCGTCAGGGAGGCGCAGGGCGAGTTCGTGCTCCTGCTGGACGCCGACCAGGTGCTCAAGCCCGGGGCCATCGCCCGGGCGGTGGCCCTGGCCCAGGAAGGCCCCTACGACATGCTGGTGCTGGAGGAGGAGTCATACAACCGCCAGTGGCTGGTGCCGCGCCTGTACGCCGCGTCCAAGCTCATCGTCAACGCGCGCTTCCAGCAGCAAGCGGGTTTCGACCCGGCCCGCGGCGGCAACCCTCCCCGCTTCTTTCGGCGTGACCTGCTGTTGCGCGCCATCGAGGCCATACCGGCGGATGTGGTGCCCCACATCCTGCACTACGACCACGACATCCTGTACTACGAGTGCCGCCGCCTCTCCCAGAGGGTGGGCCTGTTGACCGACGCTGTGTGGCATATCGAGCCCGACCTGCGCAAGCTGCTCCGCACCAACCTACGCTACGGCGCCTCCCTGAGGGCGGTGAAGGCCACGCCGTACTGGGATCTGTTCCTGAAGGACAGGGAAGGCTGCCTCTGGTTCGGCCGTCCCTGGAAAGAAGGGCTCCTCGCCCTGGCCCTCCATCTGCTGCTGAAATGCGTGCAGTGGGCGGGGTACCAGTACGCCGGCCTGCGTGCGGCCTTTGCTGGGCTGCTGGCCGGGCCCGTATCCCGGCGCCGCACTCGCCGGGCCTGAGCCTCAGACGTGCAGTCCACCCCGACTGTGCTATTATGTAGACAACTTGCGCCCTTCGGGAGGGGGTGGGCTGTGTGCGGTCCCTGCTGGTGCCTCTGGACGGGAGCCTTCTAGCCGAGGCTGCCCTGCCCTATGCGGAATCCATAGCCCGCGGTGCCCGGGCCGAAGTCGTCCTGTTCACGGCCATCGACGAGAGCTTCCACAGCGGCGGTCGCGAGCGCTGGAATTTAGGCCAGGAGACGGCGTGGGCATACACGTATCTGGAGCAGAAGCGGCGGCGATTGGAGACAATGGGCATCTCTACCCGCATCGAGATCTGCTTCGGGCCTGCTGCCCAGTCCATCCTCACCGTGGCCGAGCGGCTGGGGGTGGACCTCATCGTCATGGGTGGACGCCATCCTCATGGGCCCGAGCCCTGGAGCTGCGGTGGCGTGTGCATGCGGGTGGTGGAGTTCTGCTCGCGGCCTGTCCTGCTGGTACAGCCGCCACCCGGGGCATCCGCCGCGCCGGCCTTGCAGCGGGTACTGGTGCCTGTGGACGGGTCCTCCCTTTCCCTGGCGGTGATGCCACTCGCCTCGGAGCTGTGCCGGGCCCTCTCGGCCACGGCGGTGCTGCTGCACGTGGTCGCCCTGGGCGGGCTGGCGGCAGCCGCCGCCCACCGCGAGTACCTCCTCCGTGCCCTGGCCGTTCTGCAGGAAGAGGCGAGACAGATGCTGGAGGAACTGGCCGAGGGGCTGGGACGACAGGGCGTGCGTGCCGAAGTGCGGGTGGCCGTTGGCCATGCCATCAACCAGATCATCCAGACTGCCGAGGAGCTGGCCCCCAGCATCATCGTGCTCTCCAGCCACGGGCGCTCGGGACAGGGGAGGCCATTCATGGGCAGCGTGGCCCAGGCCGTGCTCCAGCGCGCGCCCGTGCCCTGCCTCCTGGCCAAGCCGGCGGAGGCGGTCAACCGCACCGCCCTGCTCATGGCGGGCTAGGCGTCCGCCCCGCCGTAGCCGCCAGGGCCTGCGCCTGCCGCAAGCGGCGCTTGGTGTCCAGGTCGAAGAAGGAGAGGCCGTCCGGGTCGTAGGGCCGTACCTCTCGGGGCAGCAGCGGCCTCACCTGGACTCGTGACAGCAGGGCGAGCACACTGCCCTGGCCGAGTACCAGAAGCTCCCGGGCCGGGGAGATGCAGGCGCGGGAGTAGATGGCGTGGAGCGTCTGCCACCGGCCTCGCCAGCGCGGCACCAGGGCATCGTAGTCGCGGGGTAGCGAGAGCATGTGGGACAGAAGGGGAGCGCTGAGGAAGGGCAGGTCGCAGGCCACCACCAGGGCGTAGAGATGGGATGCCGCCTCCAGGCCGGCGACGAGGCCAGCCAGTGGGCCTCGACCGGGGAGGCTGTCCACGGCCCAGCGCACGGGCAGGCCCAGCCCCGCATAGCGCTGGGGCCGGTCGGTGACGACGATGACCTCGGGGCAGAGGCCGGCCACCGCCTGCACCACCCGCGTCAGCAGCGGTGTCCCTGGCCACAGCTCCAGCAGGGCCTTATCGAGTCCCAGTCGCCGGCCCTGGCCGCCGGCGAGGACCACGGCGGAGGCGGGCGCCGTCACGTTGTCCCCCTCAATGCCTTTCGGTCAGGCCCAGATGTCGCTCCAAGAGCCGGGCCAGGGCCGCGGCGTCGTCGTGGGAAAAGGTGGGCCCGCTCCATCCTTCGGGCGCGTCGCCCACCACTGCCAGCACGGGCCCGGTCACGGGCACCGACGGCAGGCCGCGGCGCAGCACCAGCACTTTGGGCGTGGGCGCTTCCCGATAGCCCTCGGTGAGCACCAGATCGGCCGTCCCCTCCAGCAGGGACACCAGGGCAGGGAGGGGCCACTGGCCGCCATCGGCGCGGCGGAGACAGACGAGGCCCGGCGCAGCCAGCACCACCGCTGCCGCGCCGGCCGCCGCTAGGCGGGCCGTGTCGGTGCCGGGAGGGTCGGGCAAGAGGCCCGCATGGTGGGAATGCTTGATGCAGGCCACGCGGTGGCCGCGGCGGCCCAGCTCCCGGGCCAGGGCCTCGATGAGAGAGGTCTTGCCGACGCCGCCCGGCCCCACCACGCTGACCACGGGCAAGGCGGTAGGCAAGGGTTCCTTCATACGGCCCATTTCGGGGCCATCATATGACACGGCCCGGCGTGGGGCGACACTTCGGGCGGGCGTGTCCGCCGGTGGGCGTGTCGCTGGGCCGATAAACTGTCAAAAAAGTGCGCTATATATGTTAATCTCGCAAATTTCTTGCGCTTGTGGCCGAAAACCTCTTGCCAGGGCGAGAGAGCAGGTTGTAGACTGGCGACGTCGAAAAACTGTGGACAACTGGCGGGACGAGATGGCTGTAACGATAGGTCGTCTGATGGCGTCTCTACAGTGGGCGAGCCCTGTACGACGGACGTTGCCGATGAAAGGTAAGCGAGTGTCCAAGGCAGAGGCGCTGGCGGAGTGCCTGGAGGCCGCGCGCCAGGGTGAGCGGGCGCTGATGTCGTGTCTCGACCGCTACCCCCGCATGCGCCAGGAGCTCACCGCCCTGGTCCTGGTGGCCTCCCTGATCCCTCCCGCCGGGCCCAAGGGCCGGATGCCCGAGGAAGGGCGCAGGCGGGCGAAGGCCGCAGTGCTCTCGCGCCTCGGCCACTTCGAGGACAGGCGCCACGGCAAGGCCGGCGTAGCCTGACATCCAGGCACGCTCGTCAGGCCGCCCTTGGAACGCGCAAGCAGTCTGTAAGGTAGCCTGACAATAGTCAGCAGCCCCACTTTCCGCCCCATAGCGTCGATTTTCGTCCAATTACTCGCCCGACATATGTAATGAGCGCCGGCGCCAGGCGTTGAACTATTTGAGAGGAGCGCTCAGGAGAGACCCCATGCGAGCGGGACAGGCCTCCCTGCCCGATGCCCTGGCCGAGTGCCTGGATGTGGTGGCATCGTATCCGTGGATGCTGGAGGAATGCCTCCACAAGTACAGCCATTACCGGCACGAGCTGGAGCCGCTGCTCAAGCTCGCTTCGGCCATCGAGTCGGCGGTGCACGAGGTGCGGGGCTCGCCACCGTTCCTGTACGTGGTGGCCGGGGGCAGAGCGGCTTCCCCGTATCGCCAGGCGCCCTCTCCTCTGGTGGCGCGGATATGGGACAGGGTCGATATCGGCCTGCGCACCATGGCCCGGCGGCACACGGTGGCCATGCGCTCGGCCCTGCTGTCGCTGTTCGCCCTGATGGCCGTGTCGGGGTGGGCGCTGGTCATGGGCAGTACGTTGCTGGTGAGCGTGCTGCTGCCCTCGTTCCAGCCCCTGTGGCTGGCGCTGAGCGTGGGGCTGCTACCGTGGCTCTTCCTGGCCATGGCCGTGCGCTCGGCAGACCGCTGGCTGATCCTTTTCGCTTGCAGCGCGCCGGCGCCCGGGGTGAAGGTGCCGCTGCGGCTGCGCCGCAGAAGGCCGTGGGGAGTCCTGCGCGAGCTCTGGAACAGCCCCAATCTGGGCATGCGTCTGGCCTGTCGGCTGAGCGTCTGGACCCTGGTGCGGGTAGTGGGGCTGGCGCTGGTGCTGGGCTGGCTGCTGCCCATCGCCAGCGTGGGCCTCAACCGCTAGTGCCTTCAGGTTGTAGCTGAAGCCAGTCGCCGGGTGCGGTGCCGGTGCGTGCCAGAGCCCCTGCTGGCAACTCCAGGGCCATGCGCGCTCCCCTGCCGCCCATGAGCAGGCGGAAGGGCGGCACTGAGCCGTAGGCGCTCACCACCCTCCCGTCCCTGTCCAGGAAGGCCACATCGATGGGGAAGCGCATGAACATGGTATGCACGGACGAGCAAGGGACGATGAGCAGCCCCTCCCCCTCCGCCAGCCCCCGACGGCCCAGCAGGCCCACCAGCCGCGACCAGTAGCTGCGGGCCTCCCGCACTCGCTCGGCCACCACGGCGCCCTTGCTGACGTTCACTACCCTCATGGCACTGGTCATGTTACCAGATGGCGAGGGTTACGGGGCCCGACTTTTGCTGCATGGTCATTGCGCACCTCTATGGCGACAGCCAGCTATTGCCGACAGGAAGGGTTGCCCATAGTATATGTCTTTGAACCGGCGGGCCGCGGCCCGCCAATGCTGGCCAGTGGAGGTGCTCCGTGGAAGTGAGAGAGGTCGGAGTGGTCGGGTGCGGCATCATGGGTGGCGGCATCGCCCAGGTGTGCGCCACACATGGCTACTACACGACAGTTGTGGAAGCGGACGAGGACAGGCTGCAGCATGGCCTGGACAGGGTGCGCCGCAGCCTGACGCGAGAGGTGGAACGGGGGCGGCTATCGCAGGAGCGCTACGACCGGGCCCTGCGCCGCCTGCGCGGCACCACCTTCCTGGGCGACCTGGCCAACTGCGACCTGGTCATCGAGGCGGTGTCGGAGGACCTGGCGACCAAGAAGCAGGTCTTCGCCGAGCTAGGGCGGGCCTGCAAGCCGGAGGCCATCCTGGCCACCAACACTTCGTCTCTCTCCCTCAGCGAGCTGGCCGCCGCTTCCTGCCGGCCCGACAAGGTCATCGGCCTCCACTTTTTCAACCCGCCCACGGCCTTGCGGCTGGTGGAGGTGGTCTCGTCCCAGAGCACCTCGGCCGAGACCATCGAGACGGCCATGGCCTTCTGCGACTCCATCGACCGCCTCACCGTGCGGGTGAAGGACACGCCGGGGTTCATCGTCAACCGCCTGCTGGTGCCTTTCATATTCGATGCCATCCGCATGGTGGAATCGGGCGTGGCCACGGCCGAGGACATCGACCGCGCCTGTCGCTTCGGCCTGAACCACGCCATGGGCCCCCTGGCCACCGCCGACCTCATCGGGCTGGACGTGCTCATCCAGATCAGCGAGTCCATGTTCGAGGAGTTCGGGGAGCCGCGCTTCAAGGCGCCGACGCTGCTGCGGCGGATGGTCTCCCTGGGATACCTGGGCCGAAAGACGGGCAAGGGCTTCTACGAGTACGAGGCGCGTTAGCCCTGCCTCAGCGCGGCGAGGAGGCGCCGGCCCGCAGGGACTGCATGAGCTGGGCCATCTCCAGGGCGTTCAGGGCCACCTCGTAGCCCTTGTTGCCGCGGGCGCCACCGGCCCTGTCCAGCGCCTGCTCTCGCGTGTAGCAGGCAAGGACCCCGTGGAGGACGGGCACCCCCGTCTCCAGCGCCGCTTGCACCAGGCCGATGGTCGCTCCCTGGGCCACCAGGTCGAAGTGCATGGTCTCGTGACGGATGACGCATCCCAGGGCGACGATGGCGTGATAGCGGCCGGTCCTGCCCAGCTCGCGGGCCACCACCGGCAGCTCGAGCGAGCCCGGCACCCATACCACGTCCACCCGCTCGGGGGGCACGCCGTGTTCGGCCAGGGCGTCCAGCGCACCCTGGAGGAGGCGCTGGGTGATATCGTGGTTGAAGCGGGCCACGGCTACAGCTACGGAAACGCCATCGCCGCGGGCCTGGCCCTGCCACACCCTTCCCAATGGAGCCCCCTAGAAGGGCATCTCGATCAGGTGGCCCAGCTTGTCGCGCTTGGTCTCCAGGTAGCGCCGGTTGTAGGGCGTCACGGTCGGCTGGATGGGCACCCGCTCCACGATCTCGAGGCCGTAACCCTCGAGGCCGGCTCGCTTGGCGGGGTTGTTGGTCAGCAGGCGCATGCGTCGCACGCCCAGGTCCACCAGTATCTGCATGCCGATGCCGTAGTCGCGGCGGTCGGCCGGGAAGCCCAGGGCCTCGTTGGCCTCCACGGTGTCCAGGCCGTGCCCGTCCTGTAGCGAGTAGGCGCGCACCTTGTTGCAGAGGCCGATGCCGCGCCCCTCCTGTCGCATGTAGAGGAGCACGCCGCGCCCTTCCTCGGCGATACGGGCCAGGGCCAGTTGCACCTGTTCGCCACAGTCGCAACGCATGCTGCCGAACACGTCCCCGGTGACGCACTGGCTGTGGACCCGCACCAGGACCGGCTCGGGGGTGGCGATGTCGCCCATCACCAGGGCGAGGTGCTCGTTAGCGTCCACAGCGCTGCGGTAGGCAATGGCCCGGAACTCGCCGTAGCGGGTGGGAAGCCGCGCCTCCGCGACCCTCTCCACCAGCCGCTCCCTCTGCATCCGGTAGCGGATGAGCTGGTTGATGGTGATGACCTTGATCCCGTGCCGCTGGGCGAAGCGACGGATACGGGGCCAGCGCATCATGGTGCCGTCGCTGTTCATGAGCTCGCACAGAACGCCAGCAGGATACAGGCCGGCCAGGCGGCACAGGTCCACCACCGCCTCGGTGTGGCCGGCCCGCACCAGCACGCCACCCTCCCGCGCCCGCAACGGGTAGACGTGCCCGGGCATCACCAGGTCCGAGGCCCGCGTCTTGGGGTCGATGAGGACGCGAATGGTCTGGGCGCGGTCGTGGGCCGAGACGCCGGTGGTGACGTTGTAGCGAGCGTCTACCGAGACGGTGAAAGCGGTGCTGTAGCGGGACGAGTTGTGGTTCACCATCATCGGCACCTGCAGCTCGTCCAGCCGCTCGCCGGTCATGGGCACGCAGATGATGCCGCTGGTGTGGCGCAACATGAAGGCGATGTGTTGCGGCGTGACGAACTGGGCCGGGATGGTCAGGTCGCCCTCGTTCTCCCTGTCCTCGTTATCGAGGATGATGACGAACCGGCCCTGGCGGTATTCCTCGATGGCCTCCTCGATGGTGGCCAGGCCCAAGGGAAACTCACCTCCGGGGGCTGAGTAGGCTTCCTCGTCTCTCTCCTCGTTCAGGGCCCACGCTCCTACATGTGGATTCCTCGCCCTAAGTATACATGCCCATTAGCCCGTTTGCAGCGGCCTCTCCTGAAGGAGCTGGTCGATGTAGCGGGCGAAGATGTCCGTCTCCAGGTTGACCCGCTGGCCTGGCCGCCGGCGCACCAGGTTGGTGTGCTCCTGGGTATACCTCACCAGCGACACGGCGAAGGACTCCCGCGTCCGCTCGATAACCGTAAGTGAGACGCCGTCCACGGCTATGGGCCCCTTCACCACCACGTAGCGGAGCACCTCGGGAGGAGCGGCGTAGCGAGCGATGATGGCGTCCTCCTCTGGCTCCAGGGACAGGAGGGTGCCTGTGGCCTCCACGACCCCGCGCACCAGGTGTCCCGAGAAGCGGGAGAGGGGTGTCATGGCCCGCTCCAGGTTCACGGGGTCGCCCCGAGCGAGGTCGGACAGGTTGCTGCGGCGATAGGTCTCGGGCATCACATGGAACAGAAAGGAGCCCCCGTCCATTTCGGCCACCGTCAGGTCTACGCCGTTGACGGCTACCGAGTCTCCGGGCCGCGTGCCCTCCAGGCAGGCGCGGCAGGCGATGCGCAGGCGACCATGCCCGGCCTCGGCCACCGTGCCCACTTCTTCGATGATGCCCGTGAAGATGCCCATGCCTCAGGACGACTCCCACAGGACGTCGCCGCACAGGTCGGGCGGGTGCGGGCGCGAGGCGAAGACGGCGTACTCCCGCTTGGACTGGCCGATGGTGGTGCCGTCGCCGTGGCCGGGGAGGACCAGCGTCGCATCGGGTAGGGTATAGAGCTTGCCCGTGATGGACGCGATCTCCCGTTGCAGGTCCTGAGGGGTGCGGGAGTGCCCGGGCCCGCCCGGGAAGAGGGTATCCCCCGTGAGCAGATAGCCTCCCACCAGGAAGCAACAGCTACCCGGCGTGTGACCGGGCGTGTGGATCACCTTCACCCTCAGCGAGCCCACCTGCAGCTCCTGGCCGTCGGCGAGATGGCCGTCCATCCGCTCCCGTGGCATGATCGCTTCGTCCGGGTGGCAGAGGACGGGCGCGCCGGTAGCCCCTTTCAGGAGGTCGTAGCTCTGCCAGTGGTCAGGGTGGGTGTGCGTGAGGACTATTGCCAGCACCCGCAGACCTTCCAGCGCCGCGAGCACCTTCTCCCCCTCGGCTGGCATGTCCACCAGGATGGCCTGACCGGCATTCCTGTCGGCCACGATGTAGGCGTTGTTGGCGAAGGGGCCCAGGGGCCCCACGCGGAGCAGGCGCAGAGCGCCGTCCTCGAATACCTGCATCGCCGTTCCTCCCTTACCGGCCACTATGATAACATTGGCCTGACAGAGCGCGGGAGGCAGAGTTGGAAGTCAGACAGGTCACCGACCATGTGCGTGTGCTGGCGGCCAGGCCGCCCTTTTATATCGGCCCCCTCGCGCCCAACGTGTACCTGATAGCCGACGGGGAAGAGGGGGCGCTGGTGGACAGCGGCTTCGCCGACGACGAATCGGTGCAGGCGCGCATCGAGTACCTGCGGGGCCTGCCCGGACTGCGCCTGCGCTACATCGTCCTGACCCACCACCATTTCGACCACGCCAGCGGGGCGGCCCGCCTGGCCGAGGCTACCGGCGCCCGCGTGATGCTCCACCCCCAGGAGGAGTCGTTCTTGCGGGACTGGCAGACCGATGCTCCCCAGGACCTGGAGGTGCCCGAGGGCCAGGAGGAGTGGGCGCGGCGGGCGCAGGAGTTCCGCCGCGAAGCGGCCAGGGCCGCCGGCAACGCCGGCTACCTGCGGGACGGCGATAGGCTAAAGGTGGGCTCCCTCACCCTGGAGGCCGTGCACACCCCCGGTCATACCATGGGCTCCCTCTGCCTGCTGCTGCGGGAGGAGGTGGCTCTCTTCACCGGCGATACGGCCCTGGGCCTGGGCACGGTGGCCGTGTCGCCGCCGCCGCACGGTGACATGGCCCTTTACCTGCGCTCCCTCGAGCGCCTCAAGGGTCTGGGGGCGTCTCTGCTTCTGCCCGGCCACGGCCCCGAGGTCAAGGACGCCGGGCGCAAGCTGCAGGAGCTCATCGACCACCGCCTGGAGCGCGAGCGGCAGGTGCTGTCCTTGCTCGCCCAGGGCAAGGGCACGGTGATGGAGCTGGTGCGGGCCATCTACCCGGAGCTGGACCGGCGCATATTGCCCATGGCCCGGAGACAGGTGGAGGCCCACCTGCACAAGTTGGTGGCCGAGGGGAAGGCCCTGTGCCAGGGCGAGGGGGCCGAGGCCCGCTACGTCCCCGCATAGCGACGCCTACACTGCCTGCGAGGAGCGCCCCATGAATGCCATCGAGGAGCTGAAGGACGTCCTGCCCATTACCGCCGCCCTCAGCGACGAGGGGCACCTGGCCATCGGCGGTTGCGACACCGTGGAGCTGGCCCGGCGCTTTGGCACCCCGCTGTATGTCTTCGACGAGGAGACTGTGCGGGGCATGTGCCGCGCCTTCTGCCAGGAGTTCGCGGCCCGCTACCCCGACGTGCGGGTGGTCTACGCCTGCAAGGCATACATCGGTCGGGCGCTGGCAGCATTGCTGGCGGAGGAGGGGCTGGGCGCCGACGTGGTGTCGGGGGGCGAGCTGGCCTTCCTGGCCTCGGTGGGCTTTCCGCCCGACACCATCTACTTCCACGGCAACAACAAGTCGGAGGCAGAGCTGTCGGAGGCGCTGGCGTACGGCATCGGGCAGGTGGTGGTCGACAACTTTCACGAGCTGGAGCTTCTCTCGCGCCTGGTCGGCCCGCTGGGCCGCCGGCAACGGGTGTTGCTGCGGGTATCGCCGGGCGTCGACCCGCACACTCACGCCAAGACCACCACTGGCGTCCTGGACAGCAAGTTCGGCTTTCCCATCTCCACGGGGCAGGCGGAGGAGGCGGTCGCCCTGGCGATGGCCTCCCCGGCCCTGGAGCTCAAGGGCCTGCACTTTCACCTGGGCTCTCCTATCTTCGAGCTGGACCCTTACCGCGAGGCCATCGATATCGTCCTTTCCTTCGCCAGCGAAATGCGCCAGCGCCACGGCCTGGAGCTGCGGGAGCTCAGTGTGGGCGGAGGCTTCGCCGCCCAGTACCTGCCAGAGGCGCCGCCGCCACCGGTGAGCGAATACGCTGAGGCCATCGTCGCGGCGCTCCGCCAGGGCTGCCAGCGGAGGGGTCTGCCCCTGCCCAGGCTGGCCATCGAGCCCGGCCGGGCCATCGTTGCGCGGGCCGGGGTGGCGCTGTACACCGTGGGCGCCTGGAAGGAGGTGCCCGGCGTCCGGCGCTATGTGGCCGTGGACGGCGGCATGGCCGACAATATCCGCCCCGCCCTGTATGGCTCCCGCTACTCGGCACTGGTGGCCAACAAGCCCCTGGACGGGCGCCGCCAGCGGGTGACCGTGGCCGGGAAGTACTGCGAATCGGGCGACGTGTTGCTGTGGGACGTGGAGCTGCCGCCGCTGGAGCCCGGCGACGTGCTGGCGGTGCCCGCCGCCGGCGCCTACGCTCCGGCCATGGCCAGCAACTATAATGCCTCCCTGCGTCCAGCCATCGTCTTCGTCCGCGACGGCCGGGCGCGGCTGGTGCGGCGCCGCGAGACCTATGACGACCTGATGCGGTGCGAGGTGTGGCCGCAGGAATGAGCGACTGGGGCCTCATCGGCCAGGAACGGGCGGTGCGGGCGCTTTCGGCCGCCCTGCACCAGGGCCGCCTGCCCCATGCCCACTTGCTGGTGGGGCCCGCCCACGTGGGCAAGGGGACGCTGGCCCTCCGCCTCGCCCAGGCCATCAACTGCCTCGCGCCCGTCGACGAGCGCCCTTGCCTGGCCTGCCGCCAGTGCCGGCGCATCGAGTCCTTCCTTCACGCCGACCTGCACCTGCTGACGGTGGAGCCGGGCCACCGCGAAGTGCGCATAGCCCAGGTGCGGGAACTGGAGCGGGCCCTGTCCCTGAAGCCCTTCGAGGGGCGGGCGCGGGTGGCCATCGTGGACCCGGCCGATGCCATGAACCTGGAGGCCCAGAACGCCTTCCTGAAGACTCTCGAGGAGCCGCCACCGGACACGGTGCTGGTCCTGGTGACCTGCCGCGAGACAGCCCTCCTGCCCACCATCCGCTCCCGTTGCCGCCGCACCGCCCTGGGCGCCGTGCCGGTAGCGAGGCTGGCGGCGGCGCTGGCCGCGCGCGGCCTCTCGCCTGAGGAAGCGGAGCGGCTGGCCCGCTGGAGCGAGGGCCGCCCCGGGGTCGCCCTGTCGCTGGCGGCTGACCCCGAGCTGCGCCAGCGACGGGAGGCGGAAGTGGAGCGGGCCCTCTCCCTGCCCTCCCTGCCCCTGCCCCGCCGCCTCGCACTGGCCGACGAGCTGGCCCAGCTCTTCACCGCGCCCGACGGGCGCGACAGGCAGGCGGAGGACGCGCCGCCCGTGCCCGCGCCCCGCTTCGGCGAGCGCCTGTGGTGGGTGCTGGACATCTGGCAGTCGGTCTGGCGGGATATCCTGCTGGCCTGCGCCGGCCCGGGGGCGCCGATGGTCAACGCCGAGAGGGGCGCAGAGATCGAGCGCCTCGCCGCCGGGCTGGACACGGGCCGGGCAGCAGAGGCGCTGCTGGCAGTATGGCGCGTCCGCCGCTATCTGGAGGACAACGTCAACCCCAGGCTAGCCCTGGAAGAGATGCTCCTCTCGCTGCCAGAGGCGGGCTCTCCGGGTCGCGTTGCCTGAGGGGGGACGCTGTGTTACCCTTTACCCTCGGCTGAAGTGGCCCAACCGCTTTGGCTGTCAGCCCCCGCAACAGCTCCCGGCGGAGGAAGGAGAGGATGCACCTGGTCATCGACGGTTTCGGCGGCGACGGCCGCCTCCTGGCCGATGCCTCCCTGGTACGGGAGATGCTGGACCTCTACCCGGACATGCTGGGCATGGCCAAGATCTGCGAGCCGGTGGTGGTCCGCTACCAGGGGCCGGTGCCCGAGGACTGGGGTATCTCCGGCGTGGTGATGATCGCCGAGAGCCACATCGCCGTGCACACCTTCCCCGAGCGGGGCATGGTGTGGGCGGACATCTTCTCCTGTCGGCCCTTCCAGGCAGGGCCGGTGCTGGAAGACCTGCGACGGCGCTTCGGGCTCGCCGAGCTCTCGGTCCAGGAGCTGCCGCGGGGCCTGGAGCACCTGCCAGCTTCCGCTCAGCGGCAGACGATCTCCGGATAGGCCCGCAGGCGTTCCTCCACCTCCCAACGCTGGGGCACGCCTTCCACCCCCTCCTTCTCCACCACCAGGGAGGCCGCTGCCGAGGCGAAGCGGGCCGCCTCCCACGGGTCGGCCCCCTCGTGCCGCGCGATGAGGAAGGCGGCGGCGAAGACGTCGCCTGCGCCAGTGGGGTCTACTGGCCGTGCGGGAAAGGACTGAATGTGGCGCCACTCGCCGCGGTAGCAGACCTCGGCCCCCTTCTCGCCGCGGGTGAAGGCCACCACGGGCACCGCCTGTGACCAACGCTCCAGAGCGGCGGGTACGTCCTCCGGGGCCAGGTCCTCATCGGACACGAATACGGCCTGGGCGTGCTCCAGCACTGCGTCGGCCTGCCAGCAGGACGGACTGCGGGGGCGCACAGCGCCGGCCGGGCCTACCTCCCGTAGCCACCCCTGCAGGCACGCTCCCAGTAGTCGGCCGCTGAACAGGGCAGCCGTCTCCGGGCGCACCTCGCCCGCCACCGGCCCCAGGAGGACGGCGTCGCACCCGCCGAGCTCCGGCGGGACCAGGTCGGGCCCCAGTTCGGGCGCCCGGGCCAGCACGAACTGCCTGCGCCGCCCGCCTTCGTACACGTTCTGAATGCGCGTGCTGGTGAGGCTGGGCAGCCGCAGCAAGCGGACGCCCGCCAGTTCCGGGGGGTCCACCGCCCCAGCAGTGAGGACGCAGGCCTCCCACCCCAGCCGGTGGGCGAGCAGGCCGGCATAGGCGGCGGTGCCGCCCAGCCGGAAGCCACCCGGCACCACGTCCTGCACCAGGTGGCCTACCACCAGGAAGCGGGGCATCCCCTTACGGGCGTCGTCCCGGGCCGCGCGACCGGCGCCGCGGCGAGATCATCACCTTGCGGTCTTCGCCGTTGCCGATGCTGGAGGTGACCACGTCCGGGTCGTTGACCAGGGCCAGGTGCACGATGCGCCGCTCCGCGGCGGGCATGGGCTCGAGCGTCACCGGGCGGCCGGTCTGCTTCACCTTCTGGGCCAGGCGCTGGGCGAGCCCCTTCAGCGCCTCTTCCCGCCGCCGTTTGTAGCCCTCCACGTCCACAGTGACCACCACACGGCTCTGGAACTGGCGGTTGATCATCACGTTGAGCAAATACTGCAGGGCGGCCAGGGTGGAGCCGCGCCGCCCGATGAGGATGCCCAGGTCCTCGCCCCTGATGTCCAGCACGGCGCTGGCCCTGCCCAGGCCGTCGCCCGGGGTCTCGGGAGCACGGACGGAGACCTCGGCCGCCAGCCCCAGGCAGGCGAGGATGTCACGCAGGTATTCGCTCGCCCGGGACACCTCCGGCGACTCGGTGCCCTTGACGACCACCCGCCCCTCTTCCTCTTCTTCTTCCTCCTCGATGTCGGCCCCCGCCGGGGCAAAGGGCGCCTGCGAGACCGGTTGCGGGGCTGGTTCCTGGAAGGGACTGCTCGTGACGGTGGCCAGGGGAGTGACGCGCACCCGCGCCTCCTCGCCGCCGATGCCGAAGAGTCCCGGGCGGCCGGCGCTCAGGACCTCGATATGCACTTGGTCCCTGTCCAGGCCGAGCTGGGCCAGCGCCTTTTCGATGGCCTCCTCGAGAGTCCTACCGCTTGCCTCGACGCCTTCGTTCATGTTCCCCCCTTTTGGCGCTAGTGGGCTTGCCGGCGCCACGGGCTGTTGTGGCGGGCTCGGGGAATGGGAGGAGCACCCGCCGCCAGTCTATGCCCCGCCGGCCGTACACGAAGTAGCTTATACCAACCGAGATGACGTTGCTCACCAGCCAGTACAGCCCCAGTCCGCTGGGCACGGCCAGGGTGAACCACGTGAACATGAGAGGCATCATCAGATTCAGGGTCTGGTTCATCTGCTGCTGTTCGGGGCTGGTAGCCACGCTCGAAGTGGTGGACACCTTCTGCTGGAGGTAGGTCGTGACCCCGACCAGGATAGGCAGCACGAAGGTGGTGTCGGGGCGTCCCAGGTTCAGCCACAGGAAGTGCTGCTCCAGGGGTATGGCGCTGTACAGGTACGGCCACGGGTACAGGTGCTGCGAAAGGTCGACCACCGCCTCCGGCACTCCCCCCACCAGCACGATGAGGGCCCGGTACAGCGCTATCCAGACCGGGAACTGGATGAGCATGGGCATCAGGCAGCCCAGAGGGTTGACGCCAGCCTCGCGATAGAGCTTCATGAGCTCTTCCTGGCGTCGCTTCGGGTCCTTGTACTTCTTCTGGATCTCCTGGACTTTGGGCTGGATGGCCGACATGGCCTTGGTGGACTGGAACTGGCGCACGGTGAGCGGCAGGGTCAGGAGCCGCATGAAGACGGTGAACAGGATGATGGCCAGGCCGAACTGGCCCAGCAGCACATTGTTGAACAGCACCAGGAAGTTGATGAGCGGGTCGACGAACAGGGTGTGCCACGGGTCGCGGCCCGCCTGCACGGTGGCGAATATCGCCACCACTATTAGGCCGAGGAGGATGGCCGGCAGGCGGCGCCCCAGCGCCCCCTGGGCACGGGCCACAGTCTCCTGAACGCTGCCGCTCATGGCCTGGGCAAGGTGATGCGCTGGACCTGCCCGCTGCCAGGGTCTAGCAGGAACAGGCCGCCGTTCTGCGTCGTGAGAAGCACCCTATCGCCGAAGGGTATAGGGTCGGCCAGGGCCCTGTCCAGCAGCGCTGGCCGGCTGTCCCAAACCTCGTTGCCGGTGGCCGCGTCCAGGCCGTACACCACGCCCTCGCGGTCGACCACCACCAGCACGTCGCCCGCCAGCAGTGGGCGAGCGCGCACCGGGTTTTCGGCCACGAACGTCCAGCGCACGGAGCCGTCGTTCAGGGCCACGGCATACACGGTGCCGTCCAGGTTAGGGGCGTAGGCGGTATCGCCCACCACCAGGGGCTCGGCCCAGAACCAGTTCTCGGCCCTGGGCGGCGCTGGCCACTTCAGGGCGCGCTGGGCCACGTCCACCGCATACAGGCGGCGGTCGGCCGCTCCGACGACGATGGTGCCTCCTGCCAGCACCGGGTCGGAGATGAGCCCCGCCCCGACCTCCACGTCCCACAGGCGGCTGCCCGAGGTCGCGTCCAGGGCGTAGAGCCTGCCGTCCAGCGAGGCCACGTAAAGGGTGCGGCCATCCAGCAGCGGCCGCGCCCAGATGCCCTCGCCAGTGCGGAAGGGCCAGCCGGGCCGCAAGGAGCCGTTGCCTGCATCCAGGGCGTACACCCGCCCATCGTCGGAAGCGGCGTAGACGGTGCCCGAGGCGGGATCGAAAGCCAGAGGGGCGATGATCGGGCCGCCCGTGTCGAACCGCCAGAGGAGGGTACCCTGGGCCCGGTCCACGGCGTACACGGTGCCGTCGTAGCCGCCGGCGTAGATGGCGTTATCGGTGACTATCGGTGCCCCGTAGAACGCCTGGGGCCGTACGTTGTTGTTGCCCTGAGGGGGGAAGCGCCACAGGAAGCGCCACCCGTCACCCTCGCGAGCGTAGGCCGAGAGGCGTCCCGCCTCCAGGCTGACGAAGAGCTGGTCCTGGCTCACCACGGGCGGCGCCCAGCCTCTGGGGCTGGCGGCGGCGGCGCAGGCCGCGGCCAGCGCGAGCGAGGCGGCCAGGAAGGCCAGGGCCAGCCACCGCCTGCGGCTCCAGGCCCGGGAGACCCTCGTGTCAGGGAACGGGATCGTAGCCACCGGGGTGAAAGGGGTGGCAGCGGGCCAGGCGCCAGAGGGCGAGCAGCCCGCCTCGTACCAGCCCGTGTTTCTGGATGGCCTCGTAACTGTACTGGGAGCAGGTGGGGAAGAACCGGCAGGCCGGCGGCCGTGCGGGGGACACGCGCTGTTGATAGAAGCGGATCATGCCCAGGGCCATGGCCTTCATATCCCTGCCTCCTCCCCGCATCGCGCCAGGACACCGGCCCGTCCCAGCAGGCCTGCCGCTGCCTCCGCCAGTTCATGGTACGACGCCGTGGCGGCGGGCACACGCAGCACGAACACCATGTCCCAGCCCGGGGCCAGGGGCAGCTTGCGCACCGCCTCCCGCAAGCGACGCTTGGCGCGGTTGCGCACCGTGGCCTTGCCCAGCCGTTTGCTCACTACCAGGCCGAGGCGGCTGTAGGGAAGACCGTTGGGAAGCACGCGCAGCACCACCAGTTCATGACGATAGACGCGGCCCCGGCGGAAGACCTGGTCGAAGGCCTTACGGCCATGGAGCCGCAGGAGCTTGCCCACGGCCCCTCAGACGGTAAGCCGCCACCTCCCCTTGAGGCGGCGTCGCTTGAGGACGAGGCGACCGCCCCTGGTGGCCATGCGGGCCAGGAATCCGTGCTTTCGCTTGCGCCGGATGTTTTTGGGCTGATAAGTGCGCTTGGGCAAGGTCTCCTCCCCGCCGGGTGCGGGTCCCCCGAGGCAGGGCCCATTATACCTGAGCGCCTAGGCAGGGTCAAACGGCGCGCTGCCCGTCCCGCAACGGGCCCTGGGCCCCTCGCCATGGCCCGTGACCCCCCTTATGCTATAGTGGAGTTTGGACTCAGAGCACCGCGCGGAGGCGACATGCGGCCTAGCTTCTACGTCTACGAGGAGCTGAAGGTGTTCACGGGGCGCGCCCATCCTGCCCTCGCCCAGGCCATCTGCGACTATCTGGAGATCCCCCTGGGCGAGGCGGACGTGTTCGAGTTCAGCAACGAGAACATCTTCGTGCGCTACCACGAGAACATCCGCGCCCGCGACGTGTTTCTGGTACAGCCGTTCACCTCGCCGGTGAATACCAGCATCATGGAGCTGCTCATCATGATCGACGCGGCCCGGCGGGCCTCGGCAGGGCGCATCACCGCTGTGGTCCCTTACTACGCCTACGGGCGCAGCGATAAGAAGGACCAGCCGCGAGTGCCCATCACCGCCCGCTTGCTCGCCAACCTGATGGAGACGGCCGGTGCCGACCGACTCCTGACCATAGACCTGCACGCCGGGCAGATACAGGGCTTCTTCAACATCCCGGTGGACGAGCTCACGGCCCTGGGCATCCTGGCCCGTTACTTCCAGGAGAAGTTCGGGCCCGATAGCCTGCAGGAGGTGACGGTGGTAGCCACCGACGTAGGCGATGCCAAGCGGGCCCGCCGCATGGCCGACCGCCTGGGCGTGCCCCTGGCCATCGTGGAAAAGCGTCGCCTGGGCAATCAGGAGCAGGTGGAGGCGGTGAACATCATCGGCGAGGTCAGGGGCCGCATAGCCCTCATCGTCGACGACGAGGTGCTTACCGGCGGCACTCTGGCCGCTACCGCCGATATTGCCCTGCGACACGGCGCCCGCGAGGTGTACGCCTGTTGCACTCACGCCCTCCTGGCGGGCCGGGCCGTTAGCGTGATGGAGGAGAGCCCCATCAAGGAGCTGGTGGTCACGGACACGGTGCCCCTCACCCCCGAAAAGCGGGTGCCCAAGGTGAAAGTCCTCTCGGTGGCGCCCCTGCTGGGGGAGGCCATCCGCCGCATCCATACCGGCCAGTCGGTGGGCGCCCTATTCGACGAGTACTAGGGGGGAGAGCAGATGCTAGGCGCCCTGAGGCGGGTCATCGGCGACGAGAACGAGCGCCAGTTGCGCAAGCTCTGGCCGCTGGTGGAGGCCATCAATCGCCTCGAGCCGGAGGTCGAGCGCCTCACTGACGCCGAGCTGCGCGCCAAGACCGACCAGTTCAGGGCGCGCCTGCGGGACGGCGAGACCCTGGACGACCTTCTGCCCGAGGCCTTCGCCGTGGTGCGCGAGGTGGCCAGGCGACGGCTGGGCATGCGCCATTTCGACGTCCAGCTTTTGGGCGGCATCGTGCTCCACCAGGGCAAGATCGCCGAGATGAAGACAGGCGAGGGCAAAACGCTGGTGGCCACCCTTCCCCTCTACCTGAACGCCCTGGAGGGCAAGGGGTGCCACCTGGTCACCCAGAACGACTACCTGGCCAAGCGCGACGCCCAGTGGATGGGCCCCATCTACCACGCCTTGGGGCTCTCGGTGGGCGTCCTGCAGCACGAGGCCTCATATCGCTTCAACCCCGATGCGAATCTGGACAACCCCAGCCTCCGCTACCTGGAGCCCATCTCGAGGCGCGAGGCCTATCTGTGCGACATCACCTATGGCACCAACAACGAGTTCGGGTTCGACTACCTGCGCGATAACATGGCCGTGGACCTCTCCCAGGTGGTGCAGCGGCAGGAGCACCCGCATCACTACGCCATCGTCGACGAGGTGGACAACATCCTCATCGACGAGGCGCGGACGCCGCTCATCATCTCGGGGCCGGCCGAGGAGTCGGAGGAGATATACCGCACCTTCGCCCGCCTGGTGGCCCGCCTGCGCGAGGGCGAGGACTACACGGTGGACCACAAGCACCGCTCGGTGGCCCTCACCGAAGAGGGCATAACCAAGGTCGAAAGGGCCCTGGGCATCTCCAATCTGTACGACCCGCAGCACTACCGGCTCACACGCTTCCTGGACGCCGCCCTCAAGGCCCAGGCCCTCTACCAGCGCGACCGCGACTACGTGGTCAAGGACGGCGAGGTCATCATCGTCGACGAGTTCACCGGCCGCCTCATGTACGGCCGGCGCTGGTCCGACGGGCTCCACCAGGCGGTGGAGGCGAAGGAGGGCGTGCGCGTCCAGCGGGAGTCCATCACCTACGCTACCATCACCATCCAGAACTACTTCCGCATGTACGAGAAGCTGGCAGGAATGACGGGCACTGCCTGGACGGAGCGCGAGGAGTTCCGGACCATCTACGGACTGGACGTGGTGGTCATCCCTACCCACAAGCCCATGATCCGCATCGACCATGCCGATGTGGTCTATCGCTCCGCTGAAGGCAAGTGGCGGGCGGTGGTGCAGGAGATCGAGGAGGCCCACGCCCAGGGCCGTCCGGTGCTGGTGGGCACGGTGTCCATCGAGAACTCGGAGCGCCTGGCCGAGATGGTGCGGCGCATGGCCGTCTGCCGGAGCCCCGATTGCCAGCGATACTACCAGGTGTGCCCCCTGAGGGAGCCCCAGGTGCTCAACGCCAAGCACCATGAGCGCGAGGCGCTCATCATCGCCCAGGCGGGACGCTACGGGGCTGTGACCATCGCCACCAACATGGCCGGCCGCGGCGTGGACATCATCCTGGGCGGGAACCCTGAGTTGCTGGCTGAGCACCTGGCACGGCAGCGGGGCCTGAACCTCGTTACCCTGCCGCCGGAGGAGCAGGCGCGCATTCGCGAGGAGGCGCGGCAGCTATGGCAGGAGGAGCACGATAAGGTCGTGGCTGCAGGCGGCCTGCACGTCGTGGGCACGGAGCGCCACGAGGCACGCCGCATCGACAACCAGCTCCGCGGCCGCTCCGGTCGGCAGGGCGACCCGGGCTCCTCGCGCTTCTTCGTGTCCTTCGACGACGACATCATGCGCCGGTTCGCCCCCGAGTGGGTAAAGGGCTTCCTGGGCCGGCTCGGCATGGACGAGGACACCCCCCTGGAGAGCCGCCTCGTCTCCAAGGCCATCGAGCAGGCCCAGACCAAGGTGGAGGCCCACAACTTCGATATCCGCAAGCACGTCGTCCAGTACGACGATGTGATGAACACCCACCGCGAGCTCATCTATCGCGAGCGCCGCAAGATACTGGAGGGGGCCGACCTCAAGGCTAACATCCAGGAGATGATCGCCCAGGAGCTGTCGGAGCTGGTGGACCGGCACTATGCCGAGGGCCAGCCCGACCATAAGGCCCTGATGACGGAGCTGCGCGAGATATTCCCCTCTCTGCCGGCCGTCTCGCCCGATGAGCTGGCCGAGATGGACCCCGACGAGCTGGAGGAGCGGCTTCTCGCCCATGCCGAGGCCATCTACGAGGAGAAGGAGCGCGAGCTGGGGCCTCAGGGCATGCGTCTTCTGGAGCGCCTGGTAATGCTGACGACCATCGACCAGCTGTGGGTGCACCACCTGACCGCCCTGGACGAGATGCGGCAGGGGGTGGGGCTGCGGGGATACGGCGGCCAGGACCCCCTCGTGGTCTTCAAGCGCGAGGCCCACGACATGTGGCAGCAGCTACTGGACCACATCCGCGCCCTGGTGGTGCGGCGCATACTGAGGGAGACGCTGGCCCCGGCCGCGGCCCCGGCGCCGGCCCGTCCTCGCAACCTGCGGGAGTCGGGGCCGGAGAAGGAGCCGGCCCAGCAGACCCGTGGCCAGCGCCAGCCTGTGGGCGCAGCCGTGGGCGCCAAGGTAGGCCGCAACGACCCCTGCCCTTGCGGCAGCGGGCGCAAGTACAAGAAGTGCTGCGGCCGCACGGCCTGAGGGGTGAGGCCTTGGAGCGGAAGAGCGTCGCCCTGGAGGACGACCTGAAGGCCGAGGCGCAAGGGCTGGTGGCGTCCCTGCGGCGCCGCATCCAGGAGGGCGAGGGCCACTGGTTCCTGGCCTTGCTGGAGACCATCGCCCAGTGGCGCCTGCCCGAGGAGGAGGTGGGCGAGCGCACCTTCCGTTACCTCATCGCCGGCGAGGCCTTCGACTGGTTGCTCCTCGCCGAGCGCCTGGCCCTGGAGATCGGCGACCTGGTGCCGCAGGACGAACTGGAGGAACTCCTGTTCCATGGCCGGGCGCCGCTGGAGCTGGACGAGGACGAGTTCCGCCGCCTCATCGGCGCCGCCAAGTACCGGGCCCACCTCAACTTCTACTATGGCGTGCTGGTAGAAGAGGCATTGCAACTGGCCGTCGAGGACGAGGTGGTCAAGGAGCGTCTCACCTGCATCTGGAAGAACGGCCAGGTCGACGACGACGTGTGCGAACGCATCTATGGCGCTACCCGCCGCCAGTTGTGGCAGTCCTTCCGCCACGAGAAGGGCCTGCCCGAGGGCGAGTGGGCGGACGTGCAGCAGTTGCGCGAGTTCACCTACTGGCTGTTCAAGGAGCGTCTGCGGCGGTGCGACCCCGCCCGTGTCGCCTCCGACACCCGCAAGGGGCTGGCCAAGATGGCCGCCTTGGAGGCGGCGCGCCGGCGACGACGCCCTCACTCCGAGGACGGCTGAGCCCTCAGCGGTACCTGCGAGGACGGTGACAGAGGGGCGGCCCCATGGGGCCGCCCCTCTGTGCCTCGCGCAAGGGCCCGGACGTTATTCGATGGAGATGGGCTGGTCGCGCAGCGGCCTGGGCGTGCCGTCAGGCTGAATCTGCACCGGCATCAGGGCCTGGATGGCGAAGTGGTCCCTCGGCCCGAGGTTGACGGTGATGCCGGGCAGCAGTACCGACATGCGGAAGCCGCGGATGGACTCGGCCGCCCTCATCACGCCCTGCCGGGTCAGGTCTCCGGCGTCGCAGGCCCGCTTGAGGGTCTCCACCATCAGTTCGGCCAGTGCCTGGCCGTACACGGACAGGCTCTGCACCTGGGGGCCGCCGTAGGTCTGCATGATGCGGACGTGCTCCTTCATCTCGGACTTGTCCGCATCGGCAATGTAGTCGAGGAGGTAGTTGGTGCTGATGGTGCCCTGCACGAGCTGCAGGCCGGCCTGGGCGTTGCCGCCTCCGGCGATGGTGGCAGTCAGCACCGGCGGGTTGACGTAGCTCATCATCACCTGGGGCCGCCAGTTGTTCTGCTGCATGTAGCGGAAGGCCATGGCCGAGAAGTTGGGTGTGGAGTACAGGTAGACCAGGTCGGCGCCGGCGGCCCGCAGGTTGGCCATCTGCGAGCTGATGTCCGTGGCCGTGGACTCGTAGGACTGCTCGGCCACGATCTGGCCCTTGAACTCCTGCTTGAAGCCGTTGCGGCCATCCATGCCGAAGTCGTCGTTCTGGTAGAGTATGCCCACCTTAGCGTTGGGGAAGCGCTCCTGTGCATAGCGCCCCAGGATCCGGCCCTCGCTCACGTAGTCGGGGATGAAGCCTGTGGTCCAGGGCCAGCGCTGGAAGTCGCCCCACTTGGAGGCGCCGGTGGACAGGTAGAGGTGGGGTACCTTCTGCTCGTTGACGTAGTCCACCTCGCCCGTCACAGCGGGCGTGCCCAAGTCGCCCACGAGGGCCACCACCCGGTCCTGCTCGATGAGCTTGGTCACCACCTGCCGCGCAACGGTGGGGCTGTACTGGTTATCCTCGATGATGAGGTTGATGCGACGGCCGCAGACGCCGCCCTTCTCGCGGTTCACGTACTCGAAGTAGGCGCGCAGGGCGGGCGACACGGGCTGGTACACGGCAGCCAAGTTACCGGACAGGACGTTGGTGTGGCCGAGCTTGATCTCGGTATCGGTGACCCCGAAGTCGGTCTTTACCTGCCGGGGGCCGGTGGGCGTCTGGCCGGCCTGTGGGCTGGGCGTCGGCGTCGCCTCTTCGCCACCGCAGGCGGCCAGCACCAGGCCCACCGACAGGAGGGCAGCCAGGAGAACCCAGGTGCGCTTCAACCGCATCCTCACTGACCTCCTTTTGTCGGGTCTTCCCTCGGTTGCTGGGTGGGCAAGTTGCCTTGGCCGCGACCTACCACCCCCTCTCTTGGGCTATGTCCTGTCCCTGGGCCGTGTCTGGCCCAGAGGCGTATGTCCCAGGCCCAGGAGGCCCGCTGCAGGCTGCGCGAGAGCAGGGCGGGCGCCTCGCGCCAGCGGGCGGCAATCTGGTCTAGCCGGAGCCTGGCCAGCCGGTGCAGGACGCCGGCAACGCCGTAGGGCATCAGCAACATGACTACGATGACCACCGCCCCCTGGATGGCCCCCGGGGCGCGGGTCACCACGTCCGAGCTGAGGATGGGGAGCTTGGCAACGACCTTGGCCGCGTCGGAGGGGATGAAGACCAGTGCCGCCGCCCCGATGATGGAGCCCATGATGGAGGCCAGCCCACCGATGACGATGCCGGCCAGGTAGTTGATGGACTGGACGATGTCCACGGTATCGGGGTTGACGATGCCCGAGATGAGGCCCAGCAGGGCCCCGGCCACTCCGCCGTAGAAGGCGCTGATGACGAAGGCGAGCACCTTCACCCTGGCCACGTCGATGCCCATGGCCGCGGCCGCCACCTCAGAGTCGCGCACCGCCTGCAGCGCGCGGCCGAACTGGCCCCGCAGCAGGTTCCAGCCCAGGAGCACCATCACCACCAGCACCAGCAGGCAGAGGAAGTACATCCAGGCCTCGCGGCTGATGAGGTCTTCCAGGAAGGGTGGCTGGGGAGGGCGGCTGAAGCCCAGGCCCTGGGAGCCGCCGGTAAATGCACCGTACTTGCGCACGATGATGGGGAAGCTGATCATCACCGCCAGGGTGGCGATGGCCAGGTAGGGGCCCGAGAGGCGCAGGGAGGGCACGCCGATGACCAGCCCGGCGGCGGCGGCCAGGATGCCCGCCACGATAATGGTCGCCCAGAAGGGCCAGGGGCTGGCGTCGATGAGGTTGAGCTGCTCCTTGCGGTCGAGCAGCACGGCCACGGTGTAGGCCCCCATCAGGACGAAGGCCCCATGGCCCAGGGACACCTGCCCGTTGTAGCCGGTGAGGATGTTCAGCCCCAGCAGGGCCAGCCCCAGCACGGCTATGCGGGTCATCTGGAAGAGGCGGAAGTTGTCCAGGACGAAGGGGGCCCAGCACATGAAGGCCAGGAGCACCAGCAGGGAGGCGACGATGCGCTGGCGCTCCGTGCCCCAGGGCAGCAGCCGCACCAGGCCCGTGACGCCCAGGGAAAGGGCCAGGAAGGGCCAGACTTCCATCTCCATGGCCTAAACCCTCCGAACGGCCCGCTCGCCCAGCAGGCCGGTGGGGCGCACCAGCAGGATGGCCACCAGCAACATCAGGGCCAGGGGCAGCTTCATCTCGGGTCCCAGGATGGCATGGGGCGTGTAGGTGCCCAGCAGGTTCTCGGCCACGCCGATGATGAACCCGCCCACCACGGCCCCGGGCACGCTGTTCAGGCCGCCCAGAACGGCGGCAGCGAAGGCGTAGAGCAGCACCGAGAGCATGAAGGCCGGGTGCAGGGACAGCACCGGGGCGATGAGCGCGCCCGAGATGCCGCCCAGGGTGCCCGAGAGGGCCCACCCCAGGGTGAGCATGTTGCCCACGTTGATGCCCATGAGCCGCGCCGCCAGGGGGTTCTGGGCGGTGGCCCGCATGGCCAGCCCCAGCTTGGTGTAGTTGAACAGCAGGCCCAGCAGCACCATGGTGGCCACGCCCACGCCGAAGATCAGCAGGTGGTGCTGGGGTATGTTGGCGAAGCCGATGTCCACCGCCTTCAGCACCGACAGCGGCGAGGGGAAGCTCTTGGGCAGCTCCCCCTGGGCCCAGATCCAGGTTGCCACCGAGTTCAGCAGCAGGAAGAGGCCCAGGGTTACCACCACGATGGTGAGGAGAGGCTTGCCCTCCACCGGCCGGATGACCACCCGCTCCACCACTGCCCCGAAGCCCAGGCCGAACAGCCCCGCCAGCACCAGCAGCGCCCAGGGGTTGGAGAAGAAGGGCACCCCCGACAGCCAGATGGACCACATGGCGAAGGTGCCGAACATGGCCATCTCGCTCTGGGCGAAGTTGATGATGTCGGTGGAGCGGTAGATGAGGACGATGGCCAGGGCCACCAGGGCGTACACGGCGCCGGTGGCCAGGCCGAGAACGATCTGCTCGCCGAACAGGCGGGGGTCGTCCCAGGGCTTGGGGGCCAGGAAAACCCCTGCCTGCAACAACGCTGATAGCGGCCCGTGCATGTCTGCTGCTCCCTCTCAATAGCCCAGGTATGAGCGGCGCACTTCCTCGTTGCGGCGCAGGTTGTCGGCCAGGTCGGAAAGCACCACCCTGCCCGTCTCCAGCACGTAGCCCTTGCGGGCAATGTCCAGGGCCAGGCGGGCGTTCTGCTCCACCAGCAGGACCGTGAGCCCCTCCTGCTCGTTGATGGCGTGAATGATGCGGAAGATCTCCCGGGTCACCAGGGGGGCGAGGCCCAGGGAGGGCTCGTCCAGCAAGAGCAGCCTGGGGCGGGCCATGAGGGCCCGGCCGATGGCCAGCATCTGCTGCTCCCCGCCCGACAGGCTGCCTGCCGCCTGCTTCTGGCGCTGGGCCAGGATGGGGAAGTAGTTGAAGACTCGCTCCAGGTCCTGGCGGATGCCGGCCCGGTCGCGCCTCAGGTAAGCCCCCAGCTCCAGGTTCTCCCGCACCGTGAGCTGGGAGAAGAGCTGGCGACCCTCGGGCACCTGGGCGATGCCCAGGCGCACGATGCGGTCGGGGCTGAGGCGGTCGATGCGCTCCCCCTCGTACTCCACCACCCCGGACTGGGGCCGCAGGAGGCCGGAGATGACCCGCAGGGTGGAGGTCTTGCCGGCGCCGTTGGCCCCCAGGAGGGTGACCACGGAGCCCGCCTCCACCTCCAGCGAGACCTCGCGCAGGGCGACGATGGGCCCGTAGGCGGCAGTGACCCGGTCAAGCCGCAGCATCTTCCTGCTCTCCCAGGTAGGCCTCGATGACGGCCGGGTTGCGGGCTACTTCCTGCGGGCTGCCCTCGGCGATCTTGCGCCCGAAGTTGAGCACCACCACGTGGTCGGAGATGCCCATCACCAGGTTCATGTGGTGCTCCACCAAGAGCACCGTCACCCCCATGCGCTTGCAGATGGCGCGGATGGTCTCGCCCAGGGCCATCAGCTCCTCGTGGTTGAGGCCGGAGGCGGGCTCGTCCAGCAGGAGGAGCCGGGGCCGGGCCACCAGGGCCCGGGCGATCTCCACCTTCTTCTGGACGGCGAAGGGCAGGGCGCCGGCGGTCATGTGGGCCATCCCCTCCAGCCCCAGGAGGGCCAGCGCCTCCAGGGCCCGCTGTCGGGCCTCCTCCTCCTTGCGGGAGACCCAGGGCGGCCGCAAGAGCGCCTCCAGCACGCTCAGCTTGAGCCGGCAGCTCTGGGCCACCATCACGTTGTCCAGCACCGACATGCTACGGAACAGCTCCACGTTCTGGAAGGTGCGGGCGATGCCCGCCTCCAGCACCTGGTGGGGGGCCAGGCGCAGGACGTCGCGGCCCTGGAAGCGCACCGAGCCGCCATCGGCGTCGTACAGGCGGGTGATGAGGTTGAAGACGGTGGTCTTGCCCGCCCCGTTGGGCCCGATGAGGCCGACGATCTTGCCCTCCTCCACATCGAAGCTGACGCCGTCCACGGCGGCGATGCCACCGAAGTGCTTGCGCAGGTCCCGCACTTCGAGAAGGGGCATGAGTCCAGCCCTCCCTGTCCCTGACGTCGTCTATTGTTGGGACGCCAACCCTATAGCACAGGCCAGGGCTAAGAGCAAGCCCCCGTCCCGCTTCCAGCGAATTCGGCGCTCTCTTAAGAAATCGGGCATCGGTCTGTGGCGGCCCAGCGCACGCGCGGTCCTCCCCTTCGCCCCGGCCGAGGCAAGGGTGCGGGCAGCGCCGCGCCTCGACCGCCAGGGCAAGGGTGGGGTAACATAGCATTAAAGGCCGCGATGACCGGCCAGTGAGGAGGAGGTGCCCTCGATGCCTGTCAGAGTAGGCATCAACGGCTTCGGACGGATCGGCAGGCAGACTTTCAAGGCCATCCGCGATTTCTATCGCGACGAACTGCAGGTGGTGGCCATCAACGACCTTACCGACCCCCAGACCAACGCCCACCTGCTCAAGTACGACTCAAACTACGGCCGCTATCCGGGCACGGTGGAGGCTGAGGACAATGCCCTCATCGTGGACGGCGAGCGCATCCAGGTCTTCGCCGAGCGGGAGCCGGCCAAGATACCCTGGCGCGACCTGGGTGTCGACCTGGTGGTCGAGTCCACGGGCCGCTTCACTGACGCTGAGAAGGCGGCGGCCCACCTGGAGGCGGGGGCGAAGAAGGTCATCATCAGCGCTCCAGCCCGCGGCGAGGATATCACCATCGTGCTGGGCGTGAACGAAGGGATGTACGACCCGGCCCGCCACCGCATCATCTCCAACGCGTCCTGCACGACTAACTGCATCGCGCCGGTGGTGAAGGTCTTGCACGACGCCTTCAAGGTGGAGCGCGGCTTCATGACCACCGTCCACGCCTACACCAACGACCAGGTGATCCTGGACACCGTGCACCGCGACCTGCGCCGGGCGCGAGCAGCGGGGCTGAACATCGTCCCCACCACCACCGGCGCAGCCCGGGCCGTGACGGTGGTCATACCCGAGCTGAAGGGCCGGCTGGACGGCATGGCCTTCCGTGTGCCGGTGTCCACGGTCTCGGTGTGCGACTTCGTGGGTACAGTGCAGCGAGAGGTTTCGGTGGAGGAGGTAAACCAGGCTTTCAGGGAGGCAGCCACGGAGTCCATGCGTGGCATCCTCGACTATACCGATGAGCCGCTAGTGTCCAGCGACTTCAAGGGCGACTCCCACAGCGCCATCGTCGACGGGCAGTCGACCATGGCCAGCGGCAACCTGGTCAAGGTGGTAGCCTGGTATGACAACGAGTGGGGATACGCCTGTCGCGTGGCCGACCTTTGCGCCTTCATAGCCCGCAAAGGGCTGTGAGGTCCCCGGAGGGCTTGTTGCGACCGGGAGGGGCCCGGCTGGACGCCTCTCCCTTTCCATGGCCCCTTTCCGGAGCGTAGACTAGAAACTGGCCATGTTCGACACCCTTACCGATAAGCTCCAGGCCGCGTTCCGGCGCCTCGGCGGCCGGGGCACTGTCACCGAAAAGGACCTGGACGAAGCCCTGCGGGAGGTGCGGCTCGCCCTCCTCGAGGCGGACGTCCACTTCCAGGTGGTGCGCCAGTTCGTTCAGCGCGTGCGGGAGCGGGCCCTGGGCGCTCAGGTGCACCGGAGCCTCACCCCCGCCCAGCAGGTCATCGATATCGTGCACCAGGAATTGAAAGACTTGCTGGGCGGGAGTCATCCCCGGCTGGAGGTGGGCCGGACCCACCCCGCGGTGGTCATGCTGGTAGGGCTCAAGGGCTCCGGCAAGACTACCACCGCCGCCAAGCTGGCCCTTCACCTGCGCAGGCAGGGCCAGCGCCCACTGATGGTGGCGGCCGACCCCTACCGGGTGGCGGCCAGCGAGCAGCTGCAGGCCCTGGGCAAGCAACTCGGCATCCCCGTGCTGGTGCCTCCCGATGGCCTCTCTGCGCGCGACCTGGCCCGCCAGGCCCTGGAAGGCGGCCGAAAGGAAGGGGCCACGGTGGTCCTGGTGGACACCTTCGGCTGCCTGCGCCTGGACGAGGAAGAGCTGGGCACCCTGCGCCAGCTGCGCGATGCGCTTTCGCCCTCCGAGGTGCTGCTGGTGGCCGACGCCATGACCGGCCAGGAAGCGGTGCGCGCTGCCCAGTCCTTCCACGAGGCGCTGGGCCTGACGGGCCTGGTGCTCACCAAGCTCGACGGCGACGCCCGCGGTGGCGCGGCCCTTTCAGTGCGGGCCGTCACCGGGGTGCCGGTCAAGTTCGTTGGCACCGGCGAGAAGGCCGATGCCCTGGAGCCCTTCTATCCCGACCGTTTCGCTGGGCGTATCCTGGGCATGGGCGATGTCCTGACCCTCATCGAACGGGCCAAGGAGCAGGTGACCCGGGAGGAGGCAGAGGAGCTCGCCCACCGCGCCCGCCGTGGCGAGATCACTCTGGAAGACTTGCTGCTCCAGTTCCAGCGGGTCAAGAAGATGGGGCCGATCCAGCAGCTCCTGGGGATGGTGCCGGGGTTCGCCGCGGTCAAGGGCCAGTTGCCACAGGAGGCCCTAGACGAGCGTTATCTTAAGCGTGCAGAGGCTATAATACTCTCTATGACGCCCGAGGAGAGGCGCCGTCCGGAGATCATCGATGGCAGCCGGCGCCGGCGCATAGCGCGGGGCTCCGGCACGACGCCGGCGGAGGTGAACCGCCTGCTGGAGCAGTACTGGCAGGTGCGCCGGCTGATGCAGGCCATGGCCAAGGCCCAGGGACGGAACGTCCTCTCTCGCTGGCCCAAGTCCTGACGGTCAAGAACAGGAGGTACCGGCGTTGCTGCGGATAAGGCTATCGCGCATGGGCAGGCGCAACCGCCCCTTCTATCGCATCGTCGTGGCCGATGCCCGCGCCCCCCGGGACGGGAAGTTCGTGGAGATCATCGGCTACTACGATCCGCTGCCCGACCCGGCCAAGGTGGAGGTCAAGGAGGAGCGCGCCCTCCACTGGCTGAAGCAGGGCGCCCAGCCCAGCGAGGCGGTGGCCAAGCTCTTCACCCGCCTCAGCATCATGGAGAAGGCGGGACTGCCCGCCTACGTCTACACCAAGCACCTGGCCCGCACCCGGGCTGCTGACCAGGAGTAGGCCCCATGAAGGAGCTGGTGGAGCTGGTGGCCAAGGCTATCGTCGACCACCCGGACCAGGTAGAGGTTACCGAGGACGATGCCGGCGACCATATCCTCCTGCGCTTGAAAGTGGCGGAGGAGGACATGGGGCGCATTATAGGCAAGCAGGGCCGCATCGCCAATGCCCTGCGCACCCTGCTGCGTGTCGCGGCTGCCCGCCGGGGCGTGCGGGCCGTGCTCGAGATCGGCTAGAGCGCCCGTGGGAGCATGACGGGCCAGGGCCCTGGCCCCCATGACGATGTGCGCGAAGGCTTCGTGGCCGTGGGCAGGGTAGCCCGCCCCTTCGGTCTCGATGGCGAACTGGTGGTGGACCCCCTCGGCGAGCCGGACGTGCTTTCCCCCGGCCGCCACGTCTTCCTCGCCGGCGAGCGACGCCGTATAGTGGCCTGCCGATGGCAACGGGGACGGGCCTACCTCAAGCTGGAGGGCATCGACGACAGGGCCCAGGCCGAGGCGTGCCGCCAGCTCTATCTGGAAGTGCCGGAAGGGGAGCTGGCTCCCCTGGGCGAGGGCGAGTATTACTACTTCCAACTCGTAGGGCTGGAGGTGCGCACCAGCGGCGGCCGAGAGCTGGGGAGGGTTGCCCGGGTGATGGAGACCGGAGGCGGCAACCAGTTGCTGGTCGTCAAAGGGCCGGCTGGGGAGGTGCTGGTGCCGGCGGTGGACGAGTTCGTGCTCCGGGTCGACCTGCAGGGGGGCACCATCGTGGTGGAGGAAGTGCCAGGCCTCCTGCCCGAGGACCGGTGACGGCCCCGCCTCCCTGGCGCAGGCGGGTCCCGTGCGTAGCGGCGTCCCTCGGATCTGGCGTGGGGCAAAACTTCCCGCTCTTTATGGCACCTGGGGCCTTGGCCCTAAAGATTAAAGCATTATAATCGTGCTGACGGCCGCAGGGGCTCCGAGGGTATGGGCGCACGCAAGCTGTCGGGGATAAGCGCTGTCTTCCCGTGCTACAACGATGGCGGGACCATCGCCAGCATGGTGATAGCCGCCCGCGCCGTCCTGTCACGGCTGGCCGACGATTTCGAGATCGTCGTGGTCGACGACGGGAGCCATGACTACGCTCCCCTCGTGTTGGAGCAGCTCCAGGCCCTGGTGCCGGAGCTGAAGGTGGTCCGCCACCCGCACAATGGTGGCTACGGTGCCGCCCTCCGCACCGGCTTCGCCGCTGCCTGCAAGGACTTCGTTTTCTACACCGATGGCGATGCCCAGTACGACCCTCGCGACCTGGAGCGGCTGGTGGACGCCCTGGAGCCCGGGGTGGACGTGGTCAACGGGTTCAAGGTGGGTAGGGGCGACCCCTTTCACCGCCGGCTGGCCGGCGCCATGTACAACGCCGCTGCCCGCCGGCTCTTCCATCTGCCGGTGCGCGACGTCGACTGCGATTTCCGGCTCATGCGGCGGGCCCTGCTGGCGGGCATCGAGCTGACCGCGTCCAGCGGCGCCATCTGCGTGGAGCTGGTGAAGAAGCTGCACCTGGCCGGCGCCCGCTTCGCCGAGGTGCCGGTGCGCCACTACCCGCGGCCCTATGGCCGCTCCCAGTTCTTCCGCGTGGGACGCATCCTCGCCACGTTCCGTGACCTGCTGCGGCTGCGGCGAGAGCTCTCGGGCCATGAGGGCCCCGCTCCCGAAGCGGAGCGAGTGGGCGTCCGCCAACTCCCCCACGGGGAGTGAGGCGATTGGAGCGGTCGGAACTGGAAGCCACCTACCGCCTGGAGGACGACCACTGGTGGTTCGTGGGCATGAGGCGCATCACCGCCGCGCTGGTAGCGCCGCTCCTGAACGAGGGCCGCTGGCAGCGGGTGCTGGATGTGGGATGCGGCACCGGCGGCAACCTGACGCTGCTCTCGTGCTGGAGCAGCGAGACGGTAGGGCTGGACGTCTCGCCGGTGGCGCTGGAGCTCTGTCGGCGGCGGGGACCGTGGCCGCTGGTGCTCGCCTCGGCCGATGCCCTCCCCTTCGCCGATGACAGCTTCGATGCGCTGGCGACCTTCGACGTGCTGTGCCAGCTCCCATCCGGGGCCGACGACCGGGCCCTGGCCGAGTTCGCCCGCGTGCTGCGACCGGGCGGGGCGCTGGTGGTGAGGGTGCCCGCCTACCAGTGGCTCTGGTCCGACCACGACCGCGTCCTGCGCACCCACCACCGCTATACGGTGGGAGAGCTGAAGCGGAAGCTGACCAGGGCCGGTTTCCGGGTGGTGCGCTCGACCTATGCCAACACCTTTCTCTTCCCGGTAGCGGCCCTGCGTCGAGTGGTCCAGAAGGCGGGGATCGGTAGCGGCACCGACCTGGTGCCGGTGCCGCGGCCCGTGAACCGGGTGTGCCTGGCCATCATGGACGTGGAGGCCTCCCTGGTACGGCAGGGCGGCCTGCCCTTCGGCCTGTCGGTGATGGCCGTGGCCCGTAAAAAGGGGGCGAGCGGCGCTTGACCGATGTCGCTTCCTATTACGCCGGTCGCCGCGTGCTGGTCACGGGTGGCCTGGGGTTCATCGGCAGCAACCTGGCCCTGCGCCTCGCGGAGCTGGGCGCGAGGGTGACGGTGCTGGACTGCCTGCTGCCCGGCCAGGGCGGCGACCTCTACAACCTCCATGGCGCCGAGGGACAGATCGACGTTCGCATCGGCGACATGCGCGACGCCGGGCTGTGTCGCCAACTGGCCGAGGGCCAGGAGGTGGTCTTCAACCTGGCAGCCAGGACCAGCCATGTGGGCAGCCTCCAGGCACCCCTGGACGACCTGGAGATGAACTGTCGCGCCCATCTCTGCCTGTTGGAGGCCCTCCGTGCCTGCAGTCCGGCTGCCAGGGTGGTCTACACCGGCAGCCGCTCCCAGTACGGCCGCGCCCGCTATCTCCCCGTGGATGAGGAGCACCCCCAGTGCCCCACCGACATTAACGGCGTCCACAAGGCGGCGGCGGAGGCATATCACCTCCTGTATTGGCGCCTGTACGGGCTCCGGGCGACGTGTCTGCGGCTCGGCAACGTCTACGGGCCCCGCATGCCGGTGCGCGACCACCGCCACGGCTTCGTAGGCTGGTTCGTCAGGCTCGCCATCGAAGGGGGCACGTTGCGCGTGTACGGCGACGGCAGCCAGAAGCGCGACCTGGTGTACGTGGACGATGTGGTGGACGCCCTTCTGCTGGCAGGGGCCTCGCCTGCGGCGGAGGGGCAGGTCTTCAACGTGGGCAGCGGCCAGCCGGTGGCCGTGGGAGAGGTCGCGCGCTTGCTGGTGCAGGCTGCAGGCCAGGGACGGGTCGAGATGGTGCCGTTCCCTGAGGAGGACGCCAGCATCGAGGTGGGCGACTTCTACGCCGACTGCCGCAAGATAGTCTCGGTCCTCGGCTGGCAGGCGCGCACCGGCCTGGCCGAGGGCCTCCAGCGGACGGTAGAGTTCTTCCGGCAACACCGCCAGCACTACCTGTCATGAAGACGAAGGTACCGGTGGTGGACCTGGTTCGTCAGTATGCTGCCCTGCGGCAGGAGCTGGAAACGGCCGTCCTGGCCGCCATGGCCAGCGGGCGCTACATCCTGGGGCCAGAGGTGGAAGCCTTCGAGTCCGAATTTGCTGCCTACGTGGGCGCCCGTCATGCTGTGGCCGTGGGCAGCGGTACGGAGGCCCTGCGGCTGTCGCTCCTGGCTGCCGGCATCGGTCGCGGCGACGAGGTGATAACCGTGTCCTTCACCGCCGTCCCCACCGTGGCGGCCATCATGGCCGCCGGCGCGCGGCCGGTACTGGTGGACATAGACCCCCGCACCTGCACCATGGACGTGGAGCAGGCACGGGCCGCCGTAGGCCCCCGCACCGCCGCCATCGTGCCCGTGCACCTGTACGGCCACCCCGCCGACCTCGGGCCTTTGCTGGAGCTGGCCGGCCAGCGGGGGCTTCTGCTGGTGGAAGACGCCTGTCAGGCCCATGGCAGCACCTACCGTGGCCGGCGAGTGGGGGCCCTGGGGCACGTCGGCTGCTTCAGCTTCTACCCCACCAAGAACCTGGGCGGCATGGGCGACGGCGGGATGGTGGTCACCGATGACGACTCCCTCGCCCGCAAGCTGCGGATGCTGCGCAATCATGGCCAGCGCCGCCGGTTCTATCACGTGTACAACAGCCTCAACAGCCGGTTCGATGACCTGCAGGCGGCCGCGTTGCGGGTCAAACTGCGGTACCTGGACGCGTGGAACGAGCGCCGGCGGCACCTCGCCGCCTTCTACCGCCAGAGTCTGGCGGGACTTCCCCTCACACTGCCTGAGGAGATGCCCTGGGCCGGCCACAACTATCACCTCTTCGTGGTCAGGGTGGAGGAAAGGGACTCTTTCCGGCGACGGCTGGCCCGGACGGGCGTGGACAGCGATGTACACTACCCCGTCCCGGTACACCTGCAGCCGGCCTATCGTCGCCTGGGCTATCGCAGAGGCGCGCTGCCGCAGAGCGAGAGGGCGGCCGAGCGGGTGGTGACCCTGCCTCTTTTCCCGGAGCTCACCGAAGCGGAGGCCGAGGCGGTAGTGGAGTCGGTGCAGCGCGCACTGGCGGTCCGCCCCGGTAGCCGATCCGGCTGAGGATCCCTGGCGGCCGCCGGCTCAGGAGCGGTACGGCACTCCCTGGGCCAGGCGCGACCCGTACTGCTGGCGATAGTAGGCGCGGAAGGCAGGATCGTCGTAGATGGCGCGCCACCACCAGGCGTTGTCGCGGTACCAGGCCACCGTCCGCTCCAGGGCGGCCCGGAAGTCCACCTCTGGCGACCAGCCCAGGCGGCGGACCTTGGCGGCTTCCAGGGCATAGGAGCGGTCGTGGCCGGGACGGTCGGGGACGAGGCGGATGAGGCTGCGCGGTTTGCCGAGAATGTCCAGGATGGACTCGGCCAGGTGGATGTTCTCCTGGGGATTGTCGCCGGCGACGTTGTAGACCTGGCCCGGCTCGCCCTGCTCGATGATCAGCTCCAGAGCGCGACAGAAGTCTTCCACGTACAGCCAGTCCCGTACTTGCCGGCCGTCGCCGTAGACGGGCAACGGCAAGTCCTGCAGGGCGCTGGTGACGAACAGGGGCACCACCTTCTCGGGGTGCTGGCGAGGGCCCACAATGTTCACCGGCCGCACGATGACCACCGGCAGGCCGTGGGCGGTGTGAAAGGAAAGGCAGAGCAGGTCGGCCCCGGCCTTGCTGGCCGCGTAAGGGTTGCGCGGGCGTAACGGGTCCGACTCGCTGGCCGGACGGTCGCGCGAAGTCTCCCCATACACCTCGTCGGTGGAGATGTGCACCAGCTTGCGGATGTGCTTGTGTCGCCTCAGGGCGTCCAGCAACACGAACACGCCGTGCACGTTGGTGGCGATGAAGCTGGCGCCGTCCATCAACGAGCGGTCGACATGGGTCTGGGCTGCGAAGTTGACGATGACATCCGCTTCCTCGGCCAGCTCGTTCACCAGGCGGGAGTCGCGAACGTCGCCCAGGACGAAGCGGTAGCGCGGGTCGCCCTCGGCCTCCAGCAGGTTGCTGCGGTTGCCGGCGTAGGTCAGGCAGTCCAGGTTGATGACCCGGACATCGGAGCGGTTGCGCAGCAGGTAGAGGATAAAGTTGCTGCCGATGAAGCCGCAGCCGCCGGTCACCAGGACGCGCCGTCCGTCTCTCATGGCCCCCCGTCCAGCGAACGGATTCGCGAATGGTCTGCCAGGGCCAGGCTGAACCTGCCGCCATCGGTGAAGGGGCCGCTGATGGCCGCCTGCTGGCCGATGAGGCAGCCCTCCAGCGGCCAGACTATCCGCTCTAGGACGGCCCCTTCCATCACCACGCTGTCGCGCAGGCGCACGCTCTCGAGGCGGCAGTCTCGACCGATGGCTACGTAGGGTCCCAGCTCGCAGTCCCTGACCAGGGCGCCGCTGCCGATGATGAGGGGGCCTGTGAGGCGGCTCCGCTCTATTCTGGCGCCCGCCTCCACTACCACAGGCCCCTCCACCTCGCAAGCCGCGTCCAGAGCGCCCTCGATGCGCCCGGAAAGGCGCTCCAGCGCTACCCTGTTCGCTTCTAGTATGCTTTCCAGCGACCCTACGTCAACCCACGGGCTCTCCAGGCGACAGTGCTCCACCAGATAGCCCATGTCTATCAGCCTCTGCACGGCATCCGTGATCTCGTACTCCCCCCGGGCCGAAGGCCGCAGGCCATCCAGCGCCCGCCACACTGGCACGTCGAACATGTATACGCCGACGATAGCCAGGTCAGAGGGCGGCACGGCGGGCTTTTCCATGACCTGTACCACTCTCCGGCCGTCCACCACTGCCACGCCGAAGGAGCGGGGGTCGGCGACCTCCCGCAGTAGCAACTGGCAGGCCGGACGCCGGCGGAGGAAGGCCTCCACGTGTGGCCGGATGCTGGTGCCCACCAGATTATCGCCCAGGAAGACCACGAACGGGTCTTCGCCCAGAAAGGGGCGGGCGGACTGCACGGCGTGGGCCAGCCCCAGCGGCGCCTCTTGGTGGAGATAGGTCACGCTGAGGCCGAAGGCGGAACCGTCGCCGACGGCCTGCCGGATCTCTGGCGCCGTATGGCCTACGACTATGCCCACCTCCCTGATGCCCGCCTCGGCGAGCTGCTCGAGGGCGTAGAAGAGCACCGGCCGGTTGGCCACGGGGAGGAGCTGTTTGGCGTGGCAGTAGGTGAACGGTCTCAGGCGGGTGCCCTGTCCACCGCTCAGGACCAGTCCTTTGAGGGAACGGCCGTCGCTCATCGCCCGCTCGCCACGTGCGACACGGTCCAGCGCTTACCTCCGGCCGACCAGGCGGGTGCGGGCGAAGCGCGCCCGCCTCGGGCAGCTACAACTCCCCCGGCAGGGGGGCCCCACATTAAAATAACGCAAGATGCTTCTATTTGCTTCGGGCGGCGAAGACCAACTTCGCGCCCGCTTGCGCCCTTTCCCACACGTGGTGTGCCTCCAGCCCCAGCCACAGAGCGGCCACGGGCACCATCACCACTACTGCCATCAGGGGACGCCCGGGCGACATGTGCAGGTGGCGTTGGAACTGCAGCAGGAGCATAGGGCCGCGGTGGGCGGCCATGAAGCCGAGCAGGGTGAAGGCGCCGGCCACCAGGGCCGCCCGGTCGGCCAGGGGGGCGGCTAGCGCCACCACCCAGGTTATGTACCAGGGGTTGAATATGCCCGAGGCGATGAGCAGATAAAAGAGCAAGGCGTGGTAGGAAGAGCGCACCAGGTGCTCCGGCTCGGGGCGCAGCCGAAACAGGAAGGCCAGGTAAGGCACCAGGAACAGTGCCGCGCCCAGCGCCCTGGCCACGCGCACTGCCTGCAGCGGCGGCATCACATCGTTGAGGCCGAAATACAGAGTCTCGGGCAGGGAGACGTACAACCAGGTGCGCTCGTCCGTAGCCGTGGCACGGAAGGTATCCAGCCCTTCCCAGAACGGGGCCAGCGCCGCCACCCCCACGCCCAGAGCGAGCGCTGTCCCCAGCACCAGCGACCACCTGCCGCCCCTGCGCGTGCGCTGCCAGCCGTAGTAAAGGAGCAGCGGCACCGTGACCACCGTCACGTACTTGGAGAGGACGGAGAGGGCCGCCGCCGGCAGGGCCAGGTACCAGCGATCCTGCACCGCGAAGTAGAGGGCGAGCACGGCCAGGAACATCATCAGCACGTCGTTGTGCCCGTCCACGGCGGTGGCGAACAGGAGAAGAGGGTTCCAGGCGTAGAAGGTCGCGGCCAGGCGCTGCCTTTCCGGGGCTATCCTCCCCGCCAGTGCCCACACAGCGAGCCCGGTGAGCAGATGGAAGCCCAACGCCAGGGCCTTGTACGAGATGACGACCACCTCCGGGTCACGGTCGGGCACGAGCTGGGCCAGCCCCAGCGAGAGTATCCACACCGGGCCATACGGGGCGGGAGATGCCTGCCAGTCGGAGTAGAACAGGTACGGGTCCCAGGGGTACTGGATAGGGGTGTCCACCAGGGGATTGCCGCCATGAATCCAGAAAATGCGGCCGCTCATGATGTAGTAGAACACGTCGTTGGAGGTGACGGGGTAGCTGCCCAGCAGGGCGACCCCGCCCAGGGCGGCCATGAGGAACACCAGCCCGTCCAGCCAGCGCGGGCCGCGCATGGCGCTCGCCCAGCAGGCGAGCGCATACAGGGCGAATACGCCCGCTACCACCGCGCCGAACCTGGCCGTGTCCTCCCAGTCGTACCGGATGAGGAACACGAGCTCCCGGCGCGGCCTTTCCAGCATGTCCCAGAGCCACCAGCGCCGGGCGATGGCGAAGTAGTACACGGCGGCGCTTCCGCATCCCAGCGCCAGCAGGGACAGGGCGGGCACGAGCCCTGAGGGGCTCCTCCAGCGAAGCGGACGGGCCAGCATAGCTATCGGCAGGGCAGTCCGTGGGGGCGGCGGCTGCTGGCAATTATAGGCGTCGTTCGCGGCGAGGGCCACCGCCGTCACGCCGGCAGCGGCTGCAGCCCCGTGTGGGCGTCAGCGCGCGAGGTGGGCCACAGGCGGCCATCCCGCCGCGTCGGCAGCCCGCGATCCCGGCAGGCCCCGCAGCTCTGCCCTTCACGGCAAAAGCTCCAGGCTGATGTCCAGCGCCGGCGCCGAGTGGGTGATGGCGCCGATGGAGATGTAGTCGACTCCCGTTTCGGCCACCTGCCGCACGTTCTCGAGCGTGATGCCGCCCGATGCCTCCAGGACGGCCCGTCCCCTGGCCAGTCGCACCACCTGCTCCATGGCGTCGAGGGCCATGTTGTCCAGCAACAGGGAGTCGGCGCCGGCGGCCAGGGCCTCTTCGGCCTCCTTCACCGTGGTGACCTCCACCTGCACCGTCATGCCCGGATTGGTCTGGCGCGCCAGGCGAACGGCGTCGGCGATGCCCAGACCTCGGGAACGCAGGGCGGCCAGATGGTTGTCCTTGATGAGGATGCCATCGGCTAGATGGAAGCGGTGGTTCTCGCCGCCGCCCACTCGCACGGCGTACTTCTCCAGCGTGCGCAGGCCGGGAGTGGTCTTGCGGGTGTCGCGCAGGCGGACGCCGGTGTCCCGAATCCTCTCTACGAAGCGGGCAGTAAGCGTGGCGATGCCCGACAGGCGTTGCAGGTAGTTGAGGGCCACCCTCTCCGCCCGCAGGATGGAGGCCACGGCGCCCTCCACCACGGCCACCTCCTGCCCCCGGGCGATGCGGTCGCCATCGGCCACTCTAGGCGCGAAGCGGAGGGAGGGGTCGATGGCAGCGAAAACCGCCTGCGCCATGGGCAGCCCGGCGATGACCCCCTCCGCCTTGGCCAGCAGCACCGCCCGGCCCTGCTGGTCATCGGGAACGAGGGCGGCGGTGGTGACGTCGTCGTAGGCGTGGTCCTCCATGAGGGCATTTTCGGCCAGACGGCGCAGGTGTGCCTCGTGGAGCGACAGCGACGCGGGCGTCTCCATGCATCTACCTCCCTTCCCCTCGTCGCCACACGATGTGCCGCCGCCACTCCTCCCGGGGTTCGGGAAAGTCGCGGCGGTAATGGACTCCGCGGCTCTCTTCCCTGGTGAGGGCCGCGTTGGCCACAAGGCGAGCGCAGGTGACCAGATTGGCCAGCTCGTGGTCGGCCCTGTCCACGGGCGCGCGCCCTGCTGCCTCCCAGGCTGCCAGGACCGCTGCAGCCTCGGCCAGCCCGTCGGCGTCGCGCACGATGCCCACCCGCTCCCACATGAGCCTCTGCAAGGACTCCAGCGTCGGCGGCGGCGCTTCGCCGGGACTGGCCGCAGGCAGGACCGCTGCCGCGGCCACGGACGGCGCGCAGGCGTCCGGTGCCTCGACGGTGCGGCGCACCAGCCTGCGGGCGAACACGACGCTCTCGAGCAGGGAGTTGGACGCCAGGCGGTTAGCGCCATGTACGCCGGTGCAGGCGCACTCGCCGCAGGCGTAGAGGCCGCGGAGACTGGTCTGCCCCCACAGGTCGGTGCGGACGCCGCCAATGGTGTAGTGAGCGGCCGGAGAGACGGGCACCGGCTGGCTGGTGATGTCCAGCCCCAGGCCCAGGCAGGTACGGTACACCTGGGGGAAACGGGCCACCACCCGCTCCCGGGGCAGGTGGCGCAGGTCCAGCAGTACGTGGTCGGCCCCCGTCGCCTCCATCTCGGCCACCATGGCCCTGACTACCACGTCGCGAGGGGCAAGCTCTGCCTGGGGATGGTACCGGGGCATGAAGCGCTCGCCTCGGGCGTTCAGCAGTACTGCCCCCTCGCCGCGGACAGCCTCGGTGACCAGGAAGGGCGGGGCGCCGGGCCAGCGCAGGGCCGTGGGGTGAAACTGGACGAACTCCATGTCCATCACTTCGGCGCCGGCCCGGAAGGCCAGGGCGATGCCGTCGCCCGTAGCCACGGGCGGGTTGGTGGTGTACCGGTACATCTGCCCGGCGCCCCCGGTAGCCAGCACCAGGAAGCGACAGGCGAAGGAGAGGCGCTCGCCGCTGGGCCAGTGCAGGGCCTCAAGCCCCACCGCCCGTCCGCTCTCGACCACGATGGCCGTGGCCAGGCAGTGCTCCCGCACGGGTATGCCGGCCTTGCGCACGGCGCTGGCCAGCGCCGATTCGATATGGGCACCGGTGGCGTCGCCGCCGGCGTGGAGGACGCGGGCCAGAGAGTGGCCCCCTTCTCGGGCCAGGGCCACCTCCCCCTCTACGGTGTCGAAGGGGACGCCCAGGCGCACCAGGTCCTGGACGGCCTCGGCCGCCTCCTCTACTAGGACGCGGGCGGCCGCCTCGTCCACCAGGCCAGCGCCGGCAGCTATGGTGTCGCGCAAGTGCAGTTGGGGCGAATCCTCGGGGCCCACTGGAGCGGCGATGCCGCCCTGCGCCCAGCGGGTGTTGCTGTCGTCGATGGCCCCTTTGGTCGCCACCAAAACCGAGCCGTGCTCGGCGGCGAGCAAGGCAGTGTACAGCCCGGCTATGCCGGAGCCAACGACCAGATAGTCGTAGCCCGCAGTCACGGGTGACGCCTCCCGAGGCGATGGTAGCACTCCGGCGGGGGCAGGTCAGCCTTCGGCGCCTTCCGCCAGCCAGCGCACTACCTGGTGCTGCTCTGCGGTCTCAGGGTAGGAGCCTGCCCGTCGCACCAGGTCCAGCGCCTCCTCCAGGGGCACGCCCAGGGCAAGCAGGATCCCGACGGCAGCCGTGCCCGTGCGCCCTACGCCCGCCGAGCAGTGCAGGAGCAGGCGCTCGCCCGTCTCGAGACGCCGGGCCGCTCGCTCTACGAAGTCCCGGAAGGCGTCCAGGTCTTCGGGGACGCCGCCGTTGTCTATGGGGCACGTCTCCAGGGGGAAGGGGAGAGCGCCACTGGCGATGGCCTCGGCGTATTCGGGGGCCTTGTCGGCTATCTCGTCGGGAGGGGCGAGGCTCACGATGCGTGTGATGCCGAGGCTGAGGGCCTTCTCCAGGTCGCTGGCCAGGGGCCGCTGCCTGCCGGGCATCGACATGAGGTAGAGCTGCCCTGGCACCGAGGGCGGCAGCTCTACGCGTCGTATCTCGTCCCAGCGCATGGAGTATCCAGACAGGAAGTGTAGGGCCGGGCCAGGGCAGGCGCTAGAGCAGACGGCGGCCCTCGGCCAGGGCCGTCAGCACGAAGGGGTTGCCCTCGGCCCGCGCCTGCTCTATCTCCTCGGGCGTGTAGCAGAAGGGCGAGATGGGCAGGTTGCGGCGGTTCAGCATCAGCACCCTGAAGATGCGCTCGTGGAACCGCTCCTGGAAGCGCCCGACGATGAGCAGGTCTACGTCGCTGCCCTCGTGGACGCGTCCGCGGGCGAAAGAGCCGAAGAGGTACGCGGCCTCAATGGGCATCTCCCGCCTGAGCTCCTGCAGGAACTGCTCTACGTCGCGAAGCAGCTCGCTACGGCGCTGAGGATCAATTCGGCGCAGGACAGACAACGCTCCGCGTCCTCCCGACTGTAGTATTCCGCCGGCGCCTTCTCGCTGACCAGCGCGCTGGGGTAGCGGGTCGGCAGGTAGACGGCGTCCAGGGCCTTGGCCTGCTCCTCCAGCCCGGCCAGCATCGGATAATAGCGTGTCGCCTCCTCCAGCAGGTCGGCGAGGGAGTGGGTGACCACCGTCGTCCGTCCCTGCTGCAGAAGCAACGCCTTCAGCGCCTTCTCGGCCGCCTGCTGCGACTGGAAGCAGGCCCACTCGTGGTGGCCGGCGGTCAGGGAGTCCCTGGCAGCATCCAGGTCGGCCCGGGCCTGGCGCAGCCAGCGCTGGGGTATGGGGCCCATGCTGCCCTCACGCCACCCGCGTCAGGTCCAGGACGCGGGCCGCCATGACGTCCACCAGCCCCTTGTCTGTTACCCGCAGGTCGGGGATGACGGGCAGGGCCAGGAAGGAGAGGACGGCGTAGGGGGCGTGCACTGTCGCGCCCAGCTCCCTCGCCGCTGCCTCCACCCTCTCCAGGCCCTCGGCCACCTCCTCCAGCGGCCGCGGCGACATGAGGCCAGCGATGGGCAGGGGCAGCGAGGCCAGCACACGCCCATCGCACGCAGCCGCGAGCCCTCCTTGCATGCGCCAGACCTCCTGACAGGCGAGGAGCATGTCCTCGTCGTCGGCGCCGACGATGACGATGTTGTGGGAGTCGTGGGCGAAGGAGGAGGCGATGGCTCCCCGCTTCATACCGAACCCCTTGACGAAGCCCACGCCCACGTTGCCGGTGCCCTTGTGTCGCTCCACCACCGCCAGCTTCAAGATGTCCTGCCCCGGGTCGGGCACCACGTAGCCGTCCTTCCTTGGCAGCTCCGCCTCCACCCGCCGGGTAATGATCTGGCGGGGCACGATCTCGATGACGGGCAGGGGCCCCGGGCGCGCCCGCACCCGAAAGGCCTCGGCTGTGAGGGGCACCGGGCGCACAGTGCGCATCAGCCACCGCGGGATGCGACGCACCCCCTGGAACAGGGCGCGGCCGTCCTGGGCTACCAACTGGCCCCGGTAGTAGACCTGGCGCGGGCGCAAGTCGTGCAGGTCGTCGGCCACGATTAGGTTGGCCACGTAGCCGGGGGCCACAGCGCCGCGGTCGCGGAGGCCGAACCAGAGGGCCGGATGCAGGGTCACCATCTGGATGGCCCGCACCGGCCGCAGCCCCAGGGCGATGGCCTTCCGCACCACGGCGTCGATGTCCCCGTCGTGCAGCAGGTCGCGGCAAGAGCGGTCGTCCACCACCAGCAGGCAGCGAGGATAGGTGTCGTCGTTGACTAGCGGCAGAAGCTCCTCCAGGTTCTTCTCGGTGGTGCCCTCGCGTATCATCAGGTACATGCCGCGGCGCAGCTTCTCCTGCCCCTCGTGGAGCTGCGTGGTCTCGTGGTCGGAGCGGGGCCCGGCTGCCAGGTAGGCATTGAGGGCCTTGCCTCCCACCTTGGGGGCATGCCCGTCCAGGGGATGCCCCCAGGCGACGGCCAGCTTATCGAGGCAGGCATGGTTGCCCTGGATGACCCCGGGGAAGTTCATCATCTCTCCCAGGCCGATGGCCTCGGGCCAGCGGAGGGCGGCCCTTATCTCCCGGGGGCCCAGGGTGGCCCCCGAAGTCTCCAGGTCGAAGGTGGCGGGCACGCAGGAGGGCACCATTAGGAACACGTCCAGAGGCAGGCGGCGGGCGTCGCGCAGGTAGCGCCTCAGGCCGCGCAGCCCGGCCACGTTGGCCAGCTCGTGCAGGTCGGTCACGACGCTGGTAGTGCCGCGGGGCACCACCGCGCGGGCGTACTGGTCGACATAAAGATACGAACTCTCCAGGTGCACGTGGCCATCGATGAACCCGGGCAGCAGATAGGCGCCGTGCAGGTCCACTACCACCGATGCCCGGTAGTCGGGCCCGATGCCAGCGATGTACCCGTCCTTGACCAGTACGTCTCCCTGTTCGATCTCGGACGTGAAGACGTTGACGATGCGCGCGTTCTTGAACAGCAGGTCGCCGGGCACATCGCCGCGGGCGGCGGCCACCACGTCCGCCAGGTGGGCTGGGGGCTGCTCTCGGGCCATGGTCATCCCTCCCCGTCCAGCACGTAGACGTCGGGCAGGTTGCGATAGCGCTCAGCGCAGTCGAGGCCGTAGCCGACCAGGAAGTCGTTGGGCACTACGAAGCCCAGGTAGTCTACGGTGATGCCCGCTTCCCGGGCCCGCTCCTTCATGAGCAGGGCGCACACCCGCAGGCTCGCGGGGCCGCGGGCCTCGAGGAAGCGCCGCACCTCTTCCAGGGTCAGGCCGGTATCGACGATGTCCTCCACCAGGATGACGTGCCGCCCCTGCAACTCGCACCTGGGCTCGTGATAGACCCGGACCTGGCCGCTGGTCTCCCGGGCCTGGCCGTAGCTGGCAGCGCCTATAAAGTCTATCTCCACCGGCAGGTCGACCAGCCGTGCCAGGTCGGCCAGGAAGACGAAGCTTCCCTTCAGGGTACCCACCAGCACAGGCTGCTGGCCACGGTAGTCATGGGCTATCTGCGCGGCCAGCTCCCGCACTCGGCGGCGGAGCTGGGAGCGGCCGATGAGACGCTTCAGGGCGGAGCGGCGGGCCAAGGAATCGGGCCTCCCGCCCCATTTTACGCCAAGGGCGCGCCTGCCTGAATCAGGGCACCGCCAGCATCCGTTCCAGAGCGAGGCGGGCGTAGTGGGCCGTCTCCTCGTCCACCTTGACCTGGTTGACTACCCGCCCCCGGGCCAGCTCATCCAGCACCCAGCACAGGTAGGCGGGATGGATGCGGTACATGGTGGAACAGGGGCATACCACCGGGTCGAGGCAGAAGACCAGCTTGTCGGGGTTCTCCCGTGCCAGCCTCGACACCAGGTTGATTTCGGTGCCCACGGCCCACTTGCTCCCCGGAGGCGCCTCGGCAATGGTCTTGGCGATGAACTCGGTGGAGCCGTCCATGTCCGCAGCCTGGACGACCTCCATGCGGCACTCCGGGTGGACGATGACCTTTACGTCGGGGTACTTGCGGCGCGCCTCCTCGATCTGCTGCACGCTGAAGCGCATGTGCACCGAGCAGTGCCCCCGCCAGAGGATGACCCTGGCCCGCCGTAGCTGCTCCACGGTATTGCCGCCCAGGCTGCCATAGGGTAGGGTGTAGTCCCAGACGGCCATCTCCTCCAGGGGGATGCCCAGCTTGAGGGCGGTGTTGCGCCCCAGGTGCTGGTCTGGGAAGAATAGGACCTTTTTGGCCCGCTGGAAGGCCCACTCGAACACCCGCTTGGCGTTGGACGAGGTGCAGACGATGCCGCCGCTGCGCCCGCAGAAGGCCTTGAGGCTGGCGGCCGAGTTCATGTAGGTGACGGGCAGAACGCCCCCGAGCCCCGCTTCCTGCAGTTCGTCCCAGCAGCCGTAGACGTCCTCGGGGTCGGCCATGTCGGCCATAGAGCAGCCAGCGGCCATGTTGGGCAGCACCACCTTCTGGTGGGGCTGCGAGAGGATATCGGCCGCTTCGGCCATGAAGTGGACGCCGCAGAAGACGATGAACTCGGCCTCGGGCTGCTGGGCCGCCCACTGGGCCAGCTTGAAGGAATCGCCGCGTATATCGGCGAACTGGATGATGTCCTCGCGCTGGTAGTGGTGGCCGAGGACGACGCAGCGGCGGCCCAGGGCCTCTCGTGCCCGGGCGATACGCTCCTTCATCTCGGCGGCGGTGAGGTGCCAGTAGTCTTCGGGGATGTCCTTCTGCCAGAAGGCAAAGGCCCTCTCCTGGGCCAGGGGCCGGGTGTCCAGCTCCCGGTTCACGGGACACTCCATGGCCTCGTTGAGCAGGTCTTCCTCGGTAATGAGGGTCACTGGCTGCGCCTGCATAGTCATCGGCGGCCCCTTCCTGAGTTAGTGTCACTCTGACACTATCTTTAACGCCAGCCTAGCACCGCAAGCATGGGCTGTCAAGGAGCAGAGAGCGGCTATCGTGACACCAGAGACGGCCCCCCTTCCGCGAGCGGGCCTGGACGGGCGATATGAGGAGCGGGGCGGGGAAATTACACCGCGGGTCTCAGGCCGCGACGCAGCTGCCCTCTGGGAAACATGCTCAGGGGCCGACGAGCTGTCTCGCAGTAGCGGCCGCGGCCCGAGACGGCCTCGCCCTCGGCGCCGGCTAGGCGCGGGATGGGACGCCAGAGCGAGCGCCAACGGTGGGCAGGGGGCACAGCTGTGCCCCCTGCCCACCGTTGCCTTACCAGCGGTCGATGATGTTGAAGCCCACAGTGCCGAACTCGGTCATGGCGTTGAGGACGTCGTTCACTTGCTCCACCGGGATGGTCTGGGTCACGAGGCGGCGCGGGTCAAGCTTGCCCGAGGCCACCAGCGACAGCAGTCCCGGATAAGAGGTCACCGGACACCCCAGGCTGGTGAGGAAGTCTATCTCCTGCACCACCATGGCGTCGACGGGCACGGGCACCATGCCCTGTTCCTGCTGGCTGGTGAGGCCCACCTGCACGTGCCTCCCTCCCCGGCGCAGGGACAGGATGGAGGACTGGGCGGTGGCGAGGGAGCCCAGGGCGTCGATGCCCACGTCGGCACCGCCGTCGGTGAGCTGGCGCACCTGCATGAAGGGACTGCCCTGGCTGGCGTTGACCACGGCAACCGCTCCCTCCTGGCGGGCCCGTTCCAGCTTGGCATCGCTGATGTCCACGGCGATGACCCTGGCGCCCAGGGCCGAGGCTATCTGCACGGCCGATAGCCCCACGCCCCCGACGCCGAACACCGCCACCCACTCGCCGGGGCGGACGTGGGCGCGGTCAGCGACGGCGTGGTACGCGGTCATGAAGCGGCAGCCCAGGGCAGCGGCGGTCAGGAAGTCCACGCCCTCGGGCAACCGGATGAGGTTCATGTCGGCATTGGGCACCAGCGCCAGTCGGCCGTAGCCGCCGTCGGTAGTGAAGCCGAGGGTGCCGGCCCCGCACAGGTTCGAGCGCCCCGAGTAGCAGTAGTTGCAGCGCCCGCAGGCCAGGTGGAACGGCACCGTCACCCGGTCGCCGGGGCGGAAGTTGCGCACCTGGTCGCCTACGGCCTCCACCACGCCCCCGAACTCGTGCCCCATGATCCGGGGGAGCTGGGCCTGGATACCCAGCCACGTCCAGTCGCCCTGCCAGAAGTGCCAGTCGCTGCGGCAGATGCCGCACGCCTCTACCCGCACCACCGCATCGGCCGGGCCGGGCTTGGGGTCGGGCATGTCCTTGATTTCCAGGGGGGCCTTGAGCTGGGTCATTACTGCCGCTTTCACAACTCCTCCTCCTTTCCGGCGATGACGGCTCCCATGATATGCCTAGCTAGCGCCTTGTCAACCATCGGGCCCGTGTTGCCAAAGGGCCTGCGCGGCGGCTTCCAGGCCGACTGCGTGCACGAGCAGTAGCGCCCGCATAGGGGCTTCTCTCGGGCGGGGCTGCCATCAGTGGCCAGGTGGGACACCGCCAGGGCGCAGGCGCTGGCCGTCCCAGAAGTAAGGGATCGGTACCGGCGGGCCTGAGGGGCAGCAGTCTGGGTCGCCCGGCGCGTAGTTGGCGTAGTGCACCACCACCTCCCCCGGCGTCTGGCCAGGAGTGACGTCCAGGATGGAGCGCGAGGGCCGAAGCGTGTCGGCGCCCACGTAGCGCGTGCCCAGGAAGAAGAGCACCTTCTGGCAGTAGCTGTCGGGGGAGTCCAGGCAGATGCCGTGCAGGGCGAACAGCTTCTCTCCGCCGGCGTCCACTGCCACATAGCGGCCGCTGGGAAGATAGCCCGTTTCCAGGGCGGCCAGCATATTGGCTGCCAGGGCCGTCCGCTCGGCGTCCAGCGAGGGCGGCCCGGCGGATGCCAGGCGCTGGGCCACGGGCCGGGCAGTAGCAGCGGCGAGCACCAGGGCCAGGTCGCCGCCCCCCGCCAGGCGGGCCAGCACCAGCCCTACCAGCCGTCCGCACAGGTCTACCACCGGCCCGCCCGAGTAGCCCTGATTGAGGCCGGTGGCTAGCGGCACGTAGCGCTGGCCGCCCACCTCCACGGCCCGGGCCACCTGCGTCGCCGTGACCGTTGGCCGGCCCCCCAGGCCGCGGGCGCTGGGCAGCGGATACCCCAGTGCCAGCACCCTGGTGCCGGGCGCCGGCTCCTCCGGCGCCCAGGAAAGGGCGGGCAGCCCCTGCAGGGGCAGCGACACCAGGGCGAGGTCGGTGGCCTCGTCGCCCGCTACTACCGTTCCCACTGCCCGGCGGCCATCGGGCAGGAGCACCACTACCAGAGTGTGACCCTGGACTACGTGATAGGCTGTCAGCACCTGCCCCTGCCGCGAGACGATGACGCCAGACCCGGCGGTGGTGCCGCCTATCACCTGGACCGTGGCCGGCGAGGCGGCAGCTTCGGCCGTGGCGGAGTCGGTACAGGCCGGAGTGGGGCTGGCCAGTGAGGGGGTGGGAAGGACAGTGGGCGTGGCGGCGCTGATGGGCGCGGTGGGGGAGGGGGTCACGTTCGTGTCTACCAGGGCGGGGGGCCCGGAGCCCGTGCAGCCGAAGGCGAGGGCCAGGGTGGCCCAGGCCGCGCCCGCGATGACCAGCGCCTTTCCCATGCCCAGCCCCTTCCCATCATTCCAGCTCGAGGGGGCCACGGCCTAGGAGCGGGGCCCCCCGCAGGGGATGGCGACGACGCGGCGCATACCGAAGGTCGGGGTCATGCCAAGGCAACGGGGAGGCGCGTCACCCTCCGCACGATCAGGCTCCCCTCCACCGCCGGCTCCCCGGCCAGCCGCATCCGCGGGAAGCGACGGGCGAGGGTGGCTATGGCCACCTCGCCCTCGGCCCGGGCCAGCAAGGCGCCGAGGCAGGTGTGTATGCCCGAACCGAAGGCGATGTGGTCGCTGCCCTGACGCAGGATGTCGAGGCGGTCAGGTTGGGGGAAGACCTCCGGGTCGCGGTTGGCAGCGGCAAGCAGACACAGCACCTTCTCACCCCGCCGCACCAGCCGTCCGCCTATCTCGACATCGGCGAGGGCACGGCGGCTGACGGCATGTACGGGAGGATCGTAACGCAGGCACTCCTCGACCGCCTGCCGGGCCAGACCGGGGTCGCGGGACACCAGCGCCCACTGGTCGGGATGGCGCAGCAGGGCGAGCAGGCTGTTGCCGATGAGGCCGATGGTGGTCTCCATGCCGGCCACATAGAGGAGGACCACCGTGTCCACCAGCTCTTCGTCGTCCTGCAGTAGGCCTTGCTGGCGGGCGGCGATGAGCTGGCACACCAGGTCGTCGGAGGGCGCCGCCCTGTGCTCCTCGACCACCGAACGCCAGTAGTCGTCGTCGGGGGAGGATGGCATGCCCTGGGCCATCATGGCGGCGCGGCGACGCCCTGCACCCGGGCTGAAGGCCACCAGTTCGCGCATCAGCACGTCCCGCGCGCGCTCGGAGAGGCCCATGATGCGACATATGACGAGCAGCGGCAGGGGCCGGGCGAGCACTTCCACCAGGTCGACCTGGCCCGATACGCCGTCCAGCAGCGAGTCCACCGCCTCCTGGATCACAGGCCGAATGGCCTCCACCGCCTGGTGGTTGAAGGGACGGGCGGCGACCCGGCGCAGGCGCGCGTGTTCCGGAGGGTCAGCGTTGACCATGGTGGTGGGCCGGCCCCAGCGCCTCTGGGGCGGCCGGTTGGCGGCCGAGAAGCGCCGGTCGCGCAGGACAGAGACCACGTCCCGGTAGCGGGTGAGCACCCAGTGGCCTAGCTCCTGGCTCCAGTAGACGGGGTCTTCCCGCCGCAATCGGTGGTAAACGGAATATGGGTCCTGTAGCCAGTCCTGGCCGTCGAGGTGGAAGGAAGCCTCCCGCATGCTCCCCTGCCCGCGCCGTCGGTGTTTCGATGGTAGCACAGCCGGCAGGCGAGGGGGAACGGCCCTCAGCCGTCCCGGGGGCGTGTGGCCAGGATGCCCTCCCTTTCCAGCCTGTCCAGCTCTGCCGCCGAGAGCCCCAGCAAGCGCGAAAGGACCTGGCGGTTGTGCTGGCCCAACCTCGGGGCGGGCCGGCGGCACGGCCCCTCGAGGCCCAGGCGCCAGGGCGGCCCCGGGTACAGGCGCCTGCCGGCCGACGGGTGCCCCACGGCCACCCAGAAGCGGCGTCGGCGCAGGTGAGGGTCGGCGAAGAGGGCCGGACCCTCGTAGGCGGGGCCGGCAGGCACGCGCGCCCTCTGCAGGACGGCCCAGGCCTCCTCCCGCGGCAGGGAGCGGGCCCATCGGCCGAGGAGGTCATCGATCTCCCGGCGGCGGGCCATCCGGTCGGCGGCGGCGAGGTCGGCCAGGGGCCCCACCGCGGGGACGGCCCGGCAGAGCCGCTCCCACTCCTCGTCGTCGCGCACAGCGATGGCCAGCCACGAGTCCTCGCCCTGGCAAGGGTAGAGGCCGTGGGGCACCCACTGGGGATGGGAGCTTCCCCTGGGGCCGGCCACCCGCCCGTTCCAGACGTAGTCCAGAACGTACGGGGCCATGAAGTAGGCGGTGGACTCCCTCTGCGAGAGGTCTATATGCAGGCCGCGGCCGGTCCGCTGGCGGTAGTGGAGGGCGGCAGCCACGGCCACGAAGCCGTGAAAGGCAGCTACGGGGTCGCTTACGTTGATCCCCGCGTTCTGGGGCGTCCCGTCCTCGTAGCCGGTGACGCTGATGAGGCCGCTGGTCAGGTCGTTGGTGGCACCGTAGCCTACGTGGGCGCGCTCCGGGCCGGTAAGCCCCTGGGCGGGCATGGACAGGTAGATGATGTCGGGCCGATGGGCACGCAGCGAGGCGTAGTCGAGGCCGAAACGGCGTAGGGCCCCGGGTGACAGGTTCTCCACCACCACATCGCAGCGGGCGGCCAGGGCGCGGGCTAGCTCTCGCCCTTCCGGCCGGTCTAGGTCGAGACAGACGCCCAGCTTGCCCCGGTTGCGGTCATTGAAGTAGGCGTGTCGGTTCCAGGGATCGGGGCCAGGGTCGCCGCCAGGGTAGACGCCGTCGCCCGGGTGCAGGGGGCGAGCAGGGCCGCGGATGAGGTCTGGCCGTCGGGCTGCTTCCAGCTTGATGACCTCCGCGCCCGCTTCGGCCAGGAGCCGCCCGCACAAGGGGCCTGCCCAAACGATGGCCATCTCCAGCACCCGCACGCCCTCGAGGGGCAGGGCGCGCTGCAGACCCGGCGACGCCTCCGGGCGAGGAGAGAGGCGACGGGCCAGGGAGCGGTGCCCGCCGAGTCGCGGGGCGGGGCCCAGCTTGCACCGCACTCCGACGCTACGGAAGGGGGCATGGGGCACCGTCAGTAGGCCCAGGCCAGGCTGGTCCACGGAACGGAAGAAGCGACGGGCGCGGAGCTGTGGGGAGCGCAGAAGGTCCGCCACAGTGTGCAAATAGCCGAAGGGGAGGCCGCGGGCCTGCGCCTCTTGCACCACCTGCTCGCGGCCCTTCCCCTCCAGCCAGGCGAGGATGGCGGCGTGCATCTCGTCGGCGTGGCGAGTGCGGGCTGACATGCTCCGGAACCTGGGGTCGTCCAGGGGCGGGCCCACCAGATCCAGGAAGCGCAGATAGGCGTCCCCCAGGCCCGAGATGACGCCTACGTAGCCGTCGCGGCAGGGGTACAGTCCCCAGCCGGCCAGCCCACCGAGGTTGCCCCGCCGCCGCCACACCCGGCGCAGGTAAGACCAGGCCATAGGGGCGTGCTCCATGGCCGTAAGGGCCGCCTCCCAGCAGGAGAGGTCCACCAGGGCGCCCTGTCCAGTGCGGCGCCTCGCCAGCAGGCAGACGAGAGCGATGCCGGCAGCGAGCTGCCCGGCTGTGAGCTCGGCCACGGGCAGCCCCACCGGGAGCGGCGGGCGGTCGGGCTCGCCGGTGATGTAGGCTAGGCCCATCATCGCCTGCAGGACCAGGTCGCAGGCGGGGAGCTGGCGATAGCGGCCCGTCAGGCCGAAGGGGGTGACGACCACCGCCACGGCACCACGACGCACCTCTGACCGCGCGCCCACAGCGCCCGCCCAGGCCGCATCTACCAGGAGGACATCGGCAGCACGGGCCATCCTGGCCAGGAGGGCCCGGTCGCCCCTTCGCGCCAGGTCGAGGGCCACGCTCCGCTTGCCGGCGTTGTAGAACAGGTGATGGGCACCCTTCTCGGGATGGGGGACATCGCCCGGGAAGGGGCCCAGGGTGCGGATGGGGTCACCGCCTGGCGGCTCGGCCTTCCAGACGGTGGCCCCGAGGCGAGCCAGCAGGTGGCCTGCGTAGGCGATAGCCAGCCCCTCGCCCGCCTCCAGGGCCTGTACGCCTTCCAGCCAGAGGGGCGACCTGGGCATCGCCCTGGCGGCCTCAGACGGTTATGCCGTAGAGGCGCTGGGCCTCCTTCTTGAGCTCGGCGCGGAAGTCGGGGTGGGCTATGGCGATGAGTTCGCCGATGCGCTCGCGCACGGTCTTCCCCCGCAGGGTGGCGATGCCGTGCTCGGTCACCACGTAGTCCACGAACGTGCGGGGCACGGTCACCACCGAGCCCTCGGGCAGGGCAGGGACGATGCGCGTACGCCGCTCGCCGTTCACCAGGTGGCTGGAGGGCAGTACCGACACCGAGCGGCCACCCGGGGCGTACTGGGCAGCGATCATGAAGGCTGTTTGCCCCCCCACGCCTGTCCAGACGCGAGAGCCGATGGTCTCGGACGCCACCTGACCGGTCAGGTCCACCATCAGGGCGTTGTTGACGGCCACCAGGTTCTGGTGGCGGACCAGCATGCGCACGTCGTCTACGTAGCCGAAATCGTACAGCTCGAAGATGGGGTTGCCGTCCATGATGGCCAGGTCTTCGGGCGGCAGGGCGACGCAGGCGCTGCCCACCACCTTACCCCGGTGCAGCGTCTTGTACTTGCCGGTGACAACGCCGGCCTCCACCAGCCTGGGTATGCCACCCGTGATGATCTCGGTCTGGATGCCCAGGTCCCGCTTGTCGCCCAGGTACATGCCCAGGGCAGCCGAGACGGTGCCGATGCCTATCTGCACCGTGTCGCGGTCCTTGATGATCTCGTTGGCCACCAGGGTGCAGATGACTTCGGTGACGGCCACCTCCTCCTCGCTACGGGGCGGGATGGGCGGCGGTGGCGGCGGCTGCCCCTCCACGAAGGCGTCGATGCGCGAGATGTGGATGTGGTTCTCGCCGCCGGTGCGGATGAAGTTCTCGTGGACTTCGGCAATGACCCTCCGCGCCTGGCGGCACCAGGTGGGGGCGAACCACACGCCGGTGCCGAAGCTGCAATAGCCATGTCTGTCGGGAGGCGATACGGGCACCAGGTAGAAGTCGGGCTCGGGGACAGCGCCCGGAGGTATCTCCGCTTCCTTCCACACGCCGATAGGCAGGTAGTCCACCAGCCCGCGGTTCACGGCGTCGCGGTCGAAGGGCGTGGCGTAGTTGTTGACGACGTGGAAGGACTCCAGGTCTGCCTCTTCCCGTATCCAGGGAAACAGTCCAGCCGGGTGAACGATGGTGACGTTCTGCAGCTCCCTTCGCCGCTCGTAGAGGGCCTGACAGAGGGTGAAGGGAGTGGTGGTGAAGGGGTGTACTACCACTCGGTCGCCGGAGCGGATGGCCCTCACCGCTTCCTGCGGGTTGGTCAGCTTGTCAGCGATCATCTGGCGCCAGTTCATGGTCGCCCTCCTCGGCAAACAGTCGCTTGTTGCTCTATGTAGACGCCGCGGGCACCAGCTGTCAATAGCCCTCTCGGGATGGGCCATCAACGCGCGGGCGTGTAGAGGACTTCGACGCTGGCAGTGGGGCCTACCCGCTGCCGGAAGGCCTGTCCTTCCGCCTCGGTAGCGAACCACACGATGACGTACCACCCCTGCATCGTTGGGTGGATGTCCTCGCACACCACTTCCTGGTCCCAACCACGGATGCGCAGGCGAGTGCCGAAGGGGGCCAGGGACGGGTTGCAGGCGGCAGCGCCCGGGTGGACGAGGCGGCCGCTGGCCATGGTCCCGCAGGCCCCGTCGCCCTCGCAGGTCGTGTATAGGATGCGCACGGCATCGATGACGCGACCAGGGGTGCCGGTTGGCCCGGGGGTGGCCGTGCGCGCCGGCGTCGGGGTGGGCGTAGGGGTCGGCGTGGGCGAGGGCACTGGGCGGGGTGGGGTGGGGGTCACGGGAGGGGTAGGGCTAGGGGACGGGGCAGGCGTGGGGTGCGTTGGACTGGATGGCGGGGCCGCGGGCTGGCTGGCGATGTCCGGCCCCCGCGGTGGCTCCGGGCCCTGGGCCTCTCGGTACATGGCCCAGCCCAGCCCGGACAGGCCGATGAGGAAGGCCGCGAACAGCAGCTTCCCCACTATGGTCAGGTTCCACCACCACCGCACGCCTGCCCACCTCCCTTCGCCGCTCCTGATTGCTGTGGAGCGCCGGCCCGCACCCCGGCAGGCCCACGTGTCACCCCGGGATGGCAGGCAGCGAGACGGCTACAGTATAACCCGCGAACGCGCCCTTCAGGTCAAGGTCGACAAGAATTCGATTACCGCCTGGTTGAAGGGCCCCGCGGCCTCCAGATTGACGGCGTGCCCGGCATCCAGAGCTACCACGCGCAGGTGGGGCATATGCGCCTCGGCATAGCGACGGTGCTCCTGGAAGCGCTCTTCCCGCTCGCCCACCACCAGCAGGGAGGGCACGCGGTTCTGGCCGACCCGCCCCCGCGCCGACGACTGCGGCACGGTGTACAGGCCCGTGTAGGCGATGCCCTTGGGGTCGCTCAGCGCCAGGTCGGCCACCAAGGCCTCTCGTGCCGCGGTGGGGAGCCGTGAGCCCCGTGCCGGGTTCAGGGGGTGCTCGGCCAGCGCCCGGTGGCCGTCCTGCAGGAGACGCCGGGCCTGCTGTTCCATGAGGGGGCGGATGCGTTCCTCCCAGCCTTCCTCGGCCAGGGCCGACATGGAGTTGGTAAACACATGGGCGATGATCCGCTCCGGGCAGGCCAGGGCGTAGCGCAAGGTCAGGGCAGCACCCAGCGATTGCCCGCAGATCGCCCACCGGTCTGCGCCCAGTTGTCGCCTCAGCCCTTCGAACTGCTGGATGTATGCGTCGGGGTGGTAGAGGGAGGGGTCGTCGGGCGCTGGCGAGCGACCGTGGCCCCAGAGCTCTACCACCACCGGCTGGCAGACGCGTGCCAGGGCCTCCAGATTGAGCAGCCACTGGGCGCGGCTGGAGAGGAAGCCGTGCACCAGGAGCAGATGGGGCCCCCGGCCGGGGTGGACCTCATGGTAGAGCCGCAGGGGCTCGCCTCCCGCCATGAGTCCTCCGTTCGGGCGCGCCGCGCCCGCTGGCTAGTCTACCAGGGACGCCAGGTCTATGGGCTGCCCTTCCCGGGGGACGTGGACGCGGACTTGGCTTCCCTCGAGCCGCTGCCGGAACCAGTGAGGGTTATTGGTGTGAAGGGGGACCACCGCCCGGGGCGAAATGCGCTGCACCAGCTCCAGCAGGTCGCGGGCAGGGGCGTGGCCGGAAGCGTGCAGGCCCACCTGCTCTTCGGGCACCCGCCACTTCAGCTCCTCCAGGGGCAGCCCCACGTAGCGCATCTGGAAGTGGTCCAGCCAGTTGCGCAGCCGCCTGAAGTCCATCTGTATCTCCTCGTCGAAGGCCTCATGGCTGGAGTACAGGTAAAGGCTGCCGGGTCGAGGCCGGATGCTGGGCAGGTCCTTCAGGTCGTAGTAGCTGAAGCAAAGCACCAGCTCATCCTGCCGCCGCCCCACCTCCTCGGGGGTAATGAGGCAGGAGCCGTAGTCGTCGTATACCTTCTGCTCCCAGCGTTCGTAGCTGCCCTTGGGCTGGCAGTAGACCAGCACGTCCAGCTCAGGGCCGATGGCGGGCAGCGAAGGGTCGGCCAGGCGGGCCGCGTCCAGCAGATAGGCGTCTTTGGCCAGAATGACCAGTTGCCGGCCGATGTGGCGCGCGAGGCGGTGGAAAATGGTCAGGCGTTCCAGGTTGCGGGGGCCGAAGTCGGCGATGATGAGGCCTTCGGCAGTCCGCATGAAGTCCAGGGCGCGCTCCGCGACCTGCTGTTCGGTGATGGGGCCGTGGTCGTCGTCGCCAGCGCGGGTGCCCTCGCACAGGAGGACGAGGGGCAGGCGACGGGCGGCCTCGGCGGCGGCTCGGACGAAGGCCTCGGTAGCGTCGCCCTTGTGGCCGTGAAAGCGCAGGTCGCCAGTGTAAGCGACCGCCAGGCCCCCGCCCTCCACCAGGAAGCCGGCCGCGCCCGGGATGGAGTGGTCCACGGGGTAACAGCGGACGCGAAACGGGCCCAGGGCCGCCTCGCCGCCGGCGAAGGACAGGTCCTTGGGCGCTAGGGGTCTGGTCGCCGGCGTCTGTCGCCAGAAATCGACGGCCTCCCATGTCGGGGTGTCGCCGAAGACCACGAAGGGGCGCTGGCGGGCGGGCTGCTGACTGGCTGGCGGGGTCTCCAGCAGGCCCGAGTCGTTGCGTGGCCGCCGCTCCACCGCGTACACGATCTCCTGTTCGAAGTCGGACCGGGAGCTGTCCTGGATGGCCTTCATGACCAGGGCGGAAAGGAGCGTCGTATAGACGGGGATGTCTAAATTGAGGACGGATATGTAGCCCGAATGGTCCAGGTGGGCATGGGAGCAGAGGACGCCGAACACGCTGTCCTTGTCAAGGCTGCGGTAGGCAGGCCGCTCGCGATAGCGCTCCCACAGCGTCTTCTGCGCCTGCCCGCCCGGCTGCAGGTCGTCCCGGTAGATGCCTTCCAGCGGCGGCAGCAGGCCCATCTCCAGCGGGTCGAGGATGCCGAAGGACGACCTGGGGTTCAGGAACTCCTCGTAGAAGCGCCCCCGCCGGTGATAGGAGACGCCGAAATCGAGGAAGAGGGCGCAGCCCTCCCCTTCCAGCAGCACCTTGTTGCCTCCCACCTCCCCCACCCCGCCCAGCAGCGTAAGGCGTAGCACGGGGGCGGCCTCCTCTGTCTGTAGGGCGTATTATAGGCAGCCGAAGCGTCCTTGAGGAGTGACTGTTATGTTCAGTCAGGGGGTGAAGGCCTCGTTACGGTCGCTGGGGGCGCTGCCGCCGGGGACGAGCCCACCGGCGGTAACGTAGATGGTGCCGCCCACGGCCGCAGCGCCCAGCCCATGCCGGGCCGTGGGCATAGGAGGGGCGGCCTGCCACGTGTCGGTAGCCGGGTCATAGGCCTCGTTCTCGACAAAGGTGCCTTCGGCCCCTTCGCCCCCGAAGACGTATATTCTGCCCCCCGCCACGGCCGCGGCGATGCCGCTCCGAGCGGTGGGGATGGGCGAGCGACGGCGCCAGGCGTCAGTGGCCGGATCGTATTCCTCGGTCACGTCCAGGTTCTGACGGAAATTGAGCCGCAGCCGGCCACCGATAGCGTAGAGCTTGCCGCCAACGGCCGCCACGGCCATATGGTCGCGGGGCACGCCCATGGGCGCCCGCGCCTGCCAGCGGTCGGTGGCCGGATCGTAGACCTCATTGGCCCCGGTGTTGGCGCCGCCGGTGGTTACCCCACCGACTGCGTATATGCGGCCGTCGATGACGGCCGCGCCCAGCGCTCCCCTGGGCGTGGGGAGGGAAGCCCGCCGCCGCCAGCTATCGCTCGCCGGGTCGTACTCGTAGACATCGCTCACCGGCAAAAAGCCGTCTCGGAACCCGCCGATGACGTATATCTTTCCGCCTACGGCCGCTGCTGCCGGGTGGTGTAGGGGTTGGGGCAGGGGCGCGACGGCCCGCCACGTGTCAGTGGCGGGGTCGTAGACCTCTACCTTTACGCCGGCGTCGGCCGGTCCCATCCCGCCGATGACGTACACCTTGCCATCGAGGGCGACGGTGGCCACCTCGCTGCGGGGAGTGGGCAGGGGCGCCAGGGTACGCCAGGCAGGGACAGGACTGGCGGGCATGGTGACGACGGGGCTGGGCGCGGACTGGGCTATCGTCTCCGCCGTGGCGTCGTCGGTCGGCGCCTCCCGCACGGCAGGCTGCCCGTCGCCGCCGCAGGCGAGGGCCATGGCCAGAGCGACAGCGACCAAGGCGGGCAGTAGGCCGCGCCTACGGCCCGAATTCGACCACGATGTCATCGCCGTCCTGAGGGACATATGAGGCCACGTCCGAGACCCGGCGGCCGTTCACCGTCACCTTCACCGTGCCCGGGTGGCCCTGATGGGGGCCCGACGGACATGGCTCGCCGTTACGGTACACCGTCGCGTCGCCCGGCACCTGGAGCGCGTCCTGCGAGAGGCGTCCGCTGCCCAGGGCGGCGCGGGCGTATTCGAAGAACTTGACCAGGCTGGCCCCTCGCCCCTCTTCGCTGGCGTTCTCCGGGTGGATGTGCATGTAGCCGTCGCCGTGGGTATGGACTCCACCCGGGAAGGCGCGCAGGGGCGGCAGTTCCTGACCGCAGACCACCAGGCGCAGGCGGGCATGCCAGTGGTCGCCCACCTGGGGGCCCTGGGCGGCGCTGCCTCCGCCGGAAGTGTCGCCGCCACTGCAGGCCAGCCCGGCGACGAGGGCCAGGCAGCACCAGGCCAGGGCGGCGGCCCACCTGGACAAGCTGCGCCCCGCGATCCCTCAATCGCGACGGGCCAGGATGGTGACCGAGGCCACAGCACCCGGGCCGCCCAGGTTGTGGGCCAGGCCATAGCGAGGGTCGCGCACCTGATAGCCATCGGCGCGGCCCTGGAGCTGTTTGGTCACCTCGTACAGCATGCGGCAGCCGGTAGCGCCGATGGGGTGGCCGAAGCACTTGAGCCCGCCGGACGGGTTGATGGCTACCTCGCCTTCCACATCGGCCAGGCCGTCGGCCACGAACTTGGGGGCGTCCTTGGGGTCTTCCACCAGCCCCAGGTCGCCGATGTTGAACAGCTCGGTGCTGGTGAAGCAGTCGTGGACCTCGGCCAGGCTGATCTCCTTGCGCGGGTCGCGAATGCCTGCCTCCTCGTAGGCCATGCGAGCGGCGGCGCGGGTGGCGGGGAAGCCCAGCCAGTCGTAGCTGCCCACGTAGAAGGGCTGGATGGAGTACACGGCCAGGGCATTGGCCTTCACCAGCACGTAGTCGTCCTTATGGCGGGTGTCCTTGGCGATCTCGGGCCGGGTGATGACCAGGGCGGCGGCGCCGTCGGACACGGCGCAGCAGTCGTACCGCCCCAGGGGCCAGGCGATCATGGGGGCCGAGAGGGCGTCCTCCAGGGTGATGGGCCGCCGGAAGTGGGCCTTGGGGTGGGCGGCACCGTTCTTGTGGTTCTTCACGGCCACCCGCGCCAGGTCTTCCTTGGTCCAGCCCCATTCGTGGAAGGCGCGAGAGGCTGCCAGGGCGAACATGCCCGGTGCGCTGGCGCCCTGGAACACGGGGTGGTAGCTCTCCTGGGGCAGGCCGCGGGCGCCCTGGTCCAGGATCTTCTCCACGCCGCAGACGAGCACCACGTCATAGACGCCCGAGGCGACGGCAAAACAGGCGTTGCGGAAGGCGTCCATGCCCGAGGCGCAGAAGTTCTCCACCCTGGTGGCAGGCTTGCCGAAGAGGGCCAGGGGCTCGATGGCAGTGCCGCCCGACTGGCCGGTGAAGTTGAAGAAGTTGCTCACCCAGACGGCGTCCACGTCTTCCGGCGTCATGCCGGCGTCGTCCAGGGCCTCATAGGCGGCCTCCACCAGCAGGTCTTCCTGGTCCTTTTCCCATATCTCGCCGAACTTGGTGCAGCCGACGCCGATGATGGCCACCCGGTCGCGGATACCGCTCATCTCTTCTCCTCCCTTTGCCTGCGGGCTATTGCGATGATAGCCTGTTCGCTCCTTTCGCTCTCCCCGGCCATTCTCCTTCGGCCCTAGTCTACTCCCTCACGGGACGGGCCCGCCAGTAGTAGTTATGGAATTCGGCCCCTTCGTGCAAGCGGCGGAAGGTGGTCTCCAGCGTCATGCCCCAGCGTACCTCCTGCGGGTCGCAGTCGGTGACCTCCAGAAAAACGCGGCCGCCCCCTTCCAGGTCGATGACGGCCCGTGGGATGGGCGTGTCCAGGTACTCGTTGGCGTACAGGTGGTCCAGGGTGTAGGTGAAGACGGTGCCCCGCCGCGACAGCTTGACCTCCTGGAAGTTGTCGCGGGCATTGCACTCGCGGCACACGCGCGGTATGGGGTACTGGACGACACCGCAGGCCAGGCAGCGGGCACCGTGCCAGCGCAGCTCCACGGCCACGTCCCGCCAGTAGGTGACCGGCGAGGAGTGGACACGCGGCTCGGGGCGGTCGGCCAGGTTGCGCATGGCGGCGAAGGCGCCGTAGCCGGGGAGGTCGCGTTTCGAGGCCAGGTACTGGGCCACGCTGCGCCTGCCCTGGGGCCGGGGCAGCGGGCCCTCCAGCTCCAGGACGAGGGCGTCGGCGCCGTCGCCGTAGTTGGCGAGGAGCAGCCGCTGCCCCTCTTGCGCCTGGTCCAGGGCGGCTGCCAGGACCAGCAGGGCATGGGCGGCTCCGGCGTTTCCCACCGTCATCAGCAAGGGGTCCTGGAGCTGGGAGCGGTCGAGCCCGGCCTGCCGTGCCACGTCGGCGACGCTGCGCAGGTCGGGCGAGTACAGGGCTGCCCTGAAGAACTGGGATGGCTCCAGACCGCACTTCTCGAGGACGGCCCGGCAGGCCTGAGCGGTGGCCCGCACGTAGCCGTATTCGGTCTCCAGCTTGGGCTCGAATGAGCGGACGTAGCGGTCCTGGGGTCGACGCCACGGCCCCACCACCTCGCTGACCATCGACGCCCAGCCCGAGACGCGGGCCGGTGCCTCGGCGTCGACCAGCACGGCCGCGCCGGCATCCCCCAGGAGTTGCTCCCAGGTGGTCTGGGGCTCCCCGGGCCGCGAGTCGCCAGCGATGACGAGCACGCGGCGGGCCGAGCCGCTCTCCACGGCGTCCAGCGCTGCCCGGAGGGCTACCGTGGCCGCCCTGGTGGTGCCGGTGAAGTCGGCGGTATAGACCTCGGGCCGCAGGTCCAGGGCCAGGGCGGCGATGCTGGCGCACTGCTTTTCGGCGTAGGGGGGCGTGGTCGAGCAGAAGAAGACGGCGTCTACCGAGGCGGGGTCGATGCCCACCAGCGCCTCCAGGCCGGCCTCTATCGCCATGGTGAGGCTGTCCTCGTCACGGTTGGCTACCGCCCGCTCGCCGGGGAGGGAGGGTATACCCCACGCCTTGCCCATCTCGGCCCGAGAAATGCGGTAGAAGGGTATATAGGCGCCGTAGGAGAGGATGCCTGCCTTCACGCCGGGCCTCCTGAAAGTGAATGGGCCATCGGGCCGTCACCATCGTAGCAGGGGCGGCCCGTGGCGACAATGTCGCCTAGCGGCGGCCGAGTCGGTGCAGGCTGAGGGAGTTCTCCCAGCCCCGTATCTCGGGCGCCCAGCGCACCAGCACCACCAGGTCGCCGCGGGCCAGGAAGCCCTTGCCCACCAGCAGCTCCTCCATGGCCCTGACCATCTGGCGCAGGGTGGCGGGGCGACGGGCCAGGAGGGGCACCACCCCCCACCAGAGGGCCAGGCGGCGCCAGGTGCTCTCCCTGGGAGTGATGGCGAAGATGGGGACGTTGGGCCTCTCCTTGGATATGAGCTGCGCCATCCGCCCTCCGCGGGTGAAGACGACGATGGCCTTCGCCCCCATGTCCTGGGCCAGGTGGCAGGCGGAACGGGCCAGCGCGCGCTGGCGACCGAGGCGGGGCGCGTGGCCGCGCTCGAGCCTCACCGCCGGGTCGACCCTCATGGCGATGGAGGCGATAGTGCGCACGGCGTCCACGGGATAACGGCCCACGGCTGTCTCTGCCGAGAGCATGAGGGCATCGGAGCCATCCAGTATGGCGTTGGCCACGTCCGAGACTTCGGCCCGCGTGGGGTGGTCACGCTCGACCATGCTCTCCAGCATCTGGGTGGCGGTGATGGCCAGGACGCCTCGCTCGTTGGCCCGGCGCAGGATGCGCTTCTGCGCCAGGGGCACCTCTTCCAGAGAGAGCTCGAGGCCCAGGTCGCCGCGGGCCACCATGACGCCGTCGGCGGCGGTCAGCACCTCGTCCAGGTGGGCCAGGGCCTCGCGGCGCTCCAGCTTGGCGATGACCAGCGGCCGGTCGGGCACAGTGAGGTGGGCCTTGAGGGCGCGCAGGTCTGCAGCGCGGCGCACGAAGGACATCGCCACGTAGTCCACTTCCAGCTCCAACCCCAGCCGCACGTCGGCTTCGTCCTTGGGGGTGACACGGCCGGAGGTGATGACCCCGCTGGGCAGGTGCACGCCCAGGCCGGTGCGCACCCAGCCGCCACGGATGACTCGCGCGCGGGCACCACCCGCGTGGGCCTCCTCCACGATCATCTCCACCTCGCCATCGCCCAGGAGGAGACGCTCGCCTGGCCTCACCGACAGTTCCAGACCCGGATGCACCACTGGCAGCCCCTCGCCCCGGTCCCAGGACAGGGTCACGGCCTCTCCCCGCTCGAGCAGTCGCGGCCCGTCGAGGTGGCCCAGCCGTGCCTTCACGCCCTGGAGGTCCTGGACGATGGCTACGGGCCGTTCCATCTCGTGGGACAGGCGGCGGACCAGTCGGGCCACGCGGGCGTGCTCTTCGGGGGTGCCGTAGGAGAAGTTGAGCCGGACGCCGTCCAGGCCGGCGGCGAGCATGGCCTTCAGGGCTGCCTCCGAGGAGGAGGCGGGGCCCAGGGTCGCCAGGACCTTCGTCCTTCGCACCAAGCTATCGCCCGCCCCCAGCCCTCAAGAAGCGTCGCCCAGGGCGCTGGCCGCCTGCCGGTTCGCCAGGCGGTGCGCCACGGCCAGAATGACGCCGACCCCGCATAGGGCAGCGAACAGCAGCACTGCCCCCTGCACTCCTGCCCTGTCCGCCACCATTCCCAGGGTCATGCTGCCGACGGGCGTGGTGCCGGCGAAGAGGAGCGTGTAAAGGCTCATGATGCGCCCGCGCATCTCCGGCGGCGACAGGAGCTGCAGGCGCGCATTGGCGGTCGTGGTGAAGGTGATGCCAGCCATCCCCATGGCCACCAGCACCAGCAGGGAGGTGCCGTACCAGTGGGACAGGCCCAGCAGGGCCAGCAGAGCGCTGAATCCCACCGCTCCCGCCAGTAGCTGCCCTTCGCCCGCGCGCTGGCGGTAGGCCACCACCAGGGCGGCGACGATAGCCCCCAGCCCCACGGCGGCGTCCATGAGGCCGAAGCCCTGAGAGCCCACGTGCAGCACCTGACGGGCCAGCAGCGGCAGCATTGTCCGGTAGTTGTAGCCGAAGGTGCCGATGAAGGCCATTAGGATGACGACGCGGAACACGGCAGGCGTCCGGAACGCATAGGCCAGCCCCTCTCCCACCTGGGCCAGCAGGGGCGTTCGGCCGGCGCTGTGGGCCGGATACATCTCCTGGTCGCGCATGAGGAGCAGGCCGGCCAGCACCGGACCGAAGCTGGCAGCGTTGAGCAGAAAGGCGCTCTCCAGTCCCACGGTGGCAATGGCCACTCCAGCCACGGCCGGGCCCAGCACTCGGGCCAGGTTGAACACTGCGCTGTACAGGGCCACGGCGTTGGGCACCAGCTCCCGCTGCACCAGCTCCGGTATCAGCGACTGGCGGGCAGGGTTGGAGAAGGCGTTGATGGTGCCCAGGACGAACGCCAGCAGGTACACGTGCCACAGCCGGACGCTGTCCGTAGCCACCAGTACGCCGATGGCAGTGGCCTGGGCCATGGCTGCTGCCTGCAGCCCCAGCAGCAGACGCTTTTTGGGCAGGCGGTCTACCAGCACGCCCGCCGGCAGCGAGAAGAGGCCGATGGGCAGGAACTGGAGCATGACGGCCGTGCCCAGAGCCACCGGCGAAGGGGTGAGGGTGGTGACAAGCCAGCCCTGGGCGGTGTTCTGCATCCAGGTGCCGGTGAGGGAGACGGCCTGCCCCAGCCAGTAGAGGCGATAGTTGCGGACGCCCAGCGCCGCGAAGGTGCTGGCGAGATCGCCTGCCTTCTCGCCTCGTCCCCACAGGGCGGCAATGCCGCGGCCACGGCCCTGGCTCATGACGTATCGAGCGACAGCGCTACGCTCCTCCTAAGGATATACGACGGCACGCTGCCCGGCCGTTTCCGCGCCACAGGCGTGCTCGGGTCAGGCGCGGCTGCAGTCCTGGCAGAGGGCGTAGACAGCCACGTGCTGGGAGAGAGCCTTGAAGCCCGTCCGCTGGCTGGCCAGCTCGGCCAGGCGGGCCAGGTGCCCCTCGTCGTCATGAAAGTCCTGCACCTCGCCGCAACGGATGCAGACAACGTTGACGTGGGGCTCGGGGTCTGTGTCGTAGCGGGTGCCGCCCGGGAAGGGCAGGGGCTGGATGAGCCCGCCGGCCGTGAGCACTTCCAGGGTGTTGTATATCGTGCCGACGGTGATGTGGGGGAAACGCTGGCGCACGCGCCGGTATATCTCCTGCACCGTCAGGTGCTCGGCTGTTCCCAGGATGGCCTCGGCGACAGCGATGCGCTGGGCCGTTACCCGCACCCCGCGGCGTCGCAGCTCCCGGACGAGGCCCTCCCTGCTGAGGCGCTTCTTCATACGTATCCCGCCGATTACTATCATACAGGTAAAGTTGGGTCAACGGCCACGTACAACGCCCGTAAACCCAGGGCTGCCAGCCGCGCGCGCTGCTAACACGGGCCGCTCTCGCGGCCGGGGCCTGGCCGTGTTCGCCCTGGCCCTGCTGCTGGATGCCGTGCTGGGGGAGCCGCCCAACTCCTTTCACCCCACCGCCTGGATGGGCCGGTGCGTTGGCGCACTGGAGCCAATGGGGCGCAGGATGTGCCCCCGCTGGCAACTGGCCTTCGGCGCTGCCGTGGCCGCGCTGCTTCCCCTCGCCGCCGGTCTGGCCGGACGAGGGGTCGTACGTCGGGTGGCAAGTGTCCCCCTGGCCGGCCTGCTGGCCGAGGCGGCCCTGCTCAAGTGTGCCTTCTCGGTGCGGGCGCTCCTGGCGGAGGCGCAGGCGCTGCAGCGGCTTCTGGAGAGGGGGGACCTGGCCGGGGCGCGCAGGCAGGCTCGGGCCCTGGTGGGCCGGGACACCTCGTCGCTGGGCGAGGCGCACCTGGTCTCGGCAGGGCTCGAGTCGCTGGCGGAGAACACCACGGATGCCTTCCTCGCCCCCTGGCTGTACTATGTGATGGCAGGGACGCCGGGGGCATTGGCGTACCGCGCCGTGAACACGCTGGATGCCATGTGGGGATATCGCGGCCAGTACGAGTACCTGGGCAAAGCGGCGGCCCGCCTGGACGACCTGGCCAACCTGGCGCCGGCACGGCTGGCCGCCCTGCTCCTGGCCGTGGCGTCGGGCAGGAGCCGGGCAGCGCTGGCCACGGCGCTGGCCCAGCACGGCCGCACCGAGAGCCCTAACGCCGGCTGGACCATGGCTGCCCTGGCTGGCGGCCTTGGCGTGCAACTGGAAAAGCCCGGCCACTACCGGCTGGGCATGGAGGAGCGCCCCCTGGAGCCTGCCCTGCTGGGGGAGGGTGCGAGGCTCATCGCCCGTGCCGCCGCCCTGGGGGCCCTGCTAGTGCTGGGTCTGCTGCTGGCCAAGGAGGAGCGGGACCGGCGCCGCTGACAGGTCGCCCACGCGAGGCGATGATGAACGAACATGGCGGTCTCCAGGCTGAAGAGGCCCTGTCTATGGGCCTTGAGCCTGGGGCCGTCCTCGACCTGAGCCAGAACCTCGCTCCGCTGCCGCCCCCCGCCTCGGTGCGCCAGTCCGTCGCCGCCTGCGACTATCGACCCTATCCGGACCCCACTTATCGTCGGCTCCGGCAGGCGCTGGGCGAGCGCCATGGCGTCGGCCCCGAGTGGGTCCTTCCGGGCAACGGCGCCAGCGAGCTGATCTTCCTTGCCTGTCGGGCCCTGCTGGGGCCGGGCGACAGAGCGGTGGTGCTCTCGCCTACGTTCGGCGAGTACGAACGGGCGGCCCGCATCGTCGCTGCCCAGGTGGTCCAACTCGCAGCCCGCCCCGGAGAGGGCTTCCGCTGGGACATTGCCGGGGCTTGTCGGCGCCTGCGCGCCATCCGGCCCGATGTGCTGTTCGTGTGCTGCCCCAACAACCCCACCGGTCTCTACCTGGGCCAGGAGGAGGTGGAGGCGCTGGCCTCGGCCCTGGGCGGCGGAGTGCTGGTGCTGGACGAATCGTTTGTGGACTTCGTCGAGGGCGCGTGGGACTCGGTGGAGCTGGCCCGGGCAGGCAGGGTGCTGGTCCTGCGCTCCCTCACCAAGGTATTCGCCCTCGCTGGCCTGCGCCTGGGCTACGCTCTGGGGAGGCCAGAACTGCTGGAGAGGCTGCGGGCGCACCAGCCGCCCTGGAGCGTGAACGCTTTCGCCGAGGCAGCGGGCATCGCCTGCGCCCGGGAGGAGGGGCACGTCCGCGCCGTACGTGGCCTGGTGGCCGAGGCCAGGGCCGCGCTGGCGGCGGGCCTGCGCGGCCTGGGCCTGACGGTCACGGAGGGGGCGGCCAACTTCCTACTAGTGGAGGTGGGCGGGGCGCGGGCTTTCCGCCGGCGCCTGCTGGAGCGAGGCGTGTGCGTGCGCGACTGCACTTCGTTCGGGCTGCCCGACCATGTGCGGCTGGCGGTGCCCCATCCCGACCAGGTGTCGCGGGTCGTCGGCGCTTTCGCCGAGGCCATACGAGAAACGAGGAGCAGCGCATGAGCGGCCTTCTGGAAGAAGTGGTGTCCCGCATCGGTACTCTGGACGACGCGGCGATGCAGGCAGCCCGCCAGCGCCTCGACCGTCTCACCAAGCCGCCCGGCAGCCTGGGGCGCCTGGAAGAGCTGGCCGTGTGGCTGGCAGGGGTAACGGGGCAGGTGCGCCAGCGTCTGGACAGGCGCACGGTGGTGCTCATGGCCGCCGACCACGGAGTGGCAGCGGAAGGCGTGTCGGCCTACCCGCAGACGGTGACGGCGCAGATGGTGGCCAACTTCCTGCGTGGAGGTGCCGCCATCAACGTCCTTGCCCGCCAGGCGGGCGCCCGCGTACTGGTAGTGGATATGGGTGTCGCGGCGGAGCTGGCCGAGCAGGAGGGGCTGCTGGTCAGAAAGCTGGGCTGGGGCACCCGCAACATGGCCCGCGGCCCGGCCATGACCAGGGACGAGGCGGTGCGGGCCATCGAGTGCGGCATGGAGGTAGCCGGGAGAGAGATAGCGCAGGGGGCGAAGCTACTGGCCACCGGCGACATGGGCATCGGCAATACGACCGCCTCCAGCGCGATCGTCGCTGCCCTGACCGGCGCCCCGGCGCCCATGGTGACGGGACGCGGCACGGGCCTCGATGACGAGGCCCTGCGACGCAAGGTAGCGGTCATCGAAGCTGCCCTGGCCGTCAACCGGCCCGACCCGTCGGACCCGGTGGATGTGCTGGCCAAGGTAGGTGGCTACGAGATAGCGGGCCTGGCAGGCGTCGTCCTGAGAGGCGCTGCCGAGCGGGTGCCGGTGGTCCTAGACGGACTCATCGCGGGGGCGGCGGCGCTGGTGGCGGTGCGTCTGTGCCCGCGGGCACGGGACTTCGTGGTGGCGTCCCATTGCTCGGCGGAGCCCGGCCATCGCTATGCCCTGGAGGCCATGGGCCTGCGTCCGCTGCTGGACCTGGGCATGCGCCTGGGCGAGGGCACCGGCGCCTGTCTCGCCATGCACCTGCTGGACGCGGCCCTGGCTATCATCGACGAGATGGCGACCTTCGAAGAGGCCGGAGTGGATGACCGGGCGTAAGGCCCTGGGCCCCGTGCTCGACTCGCTGGCCCTGCTGACGGTGCTGCCGGTAGGCAGGCGTCCTCTGGCCGTGCCGGCAGGGCTTGCCTCGGCTGCCTTCCCCCTGGTCGGCGGCGTCATCGGCGGGCTCGTCCTCGGCCTCGACTGGCTGGTGGGGCGGGTGCTGCCCGACGCCCCTCGCTCGGCCCTGGCCGTGGTGGCCTGGGTGGCCATAACCGGCTCCCTGCACCTCGACGGCCTGGCCGATACCGCCGATGGCCTCATGGTGCCCGGCGACAGGACTCGTCGCCTGCAGGCTATGGCCGACCCCAGGGTCGGGGCCTTCGGGGCCGTGGCGGTGGCGGCGGTACTCCTGCTCAAGTGGTCGGCGCTGGTGCCTCTGGACGGCCGCCTGCGCCTGGGAGCGCTGCTGCTGGCACCGGCCCTGGCCAGGGCGGCAGTGCTGCCGGTCATGGCCCTCGTCCCTGCTGCCCGTCCGGAAGGAATGGGGGCATCGGTGGGCCGTGGCCTGGCCCTGGGGCCGGCCCTGGCCGTCAACGTGGCTGTGGCGGCCATCGCCCTGGCGTCCTTCTTTCCGATGGGGCCGTCCCTGGCCCTTGTCGCCCTGGCGACGACAGCCGCCGTGGCGTCGGCGGCCCGGCTGCGCCTGGGAGGGGTCACGGGCGATGTGTTGGGAGCGGGCATCGAGCTGGCGGAAGCGGGCGTCCTCCTGCTCTGCGCCACGTCCGTGCGCAGGGGGTGGCTGGCCTGATGCTGGTCCTCATCACCGGTGGCGCCCGCAGTGGCAAATCGGCCCACGCGGTGGCCGTGGCCCAGGCCCTGGCGGGGCCGGTGTTGTTCCTGGCCACTGGCCTGCCCATAGACGAAGAAATGGCCGAGCGCATCCGTCGTCACCGGCAGGTGCGCCCGCCGGGCTGGGCGACCGTGGAAGAACCGTTGCAGCCGGCGCGGGCCATCGGCACCTATGCCAGCAAAGGCTCGGTGGTGGTGCTGGACTGCGTGGCGGTGTGGCTGGGCAACCTGTTGCACCACCACTTGGGCGAATCGGGCCCGCGCGGAGTACACCAGGCTGAAGCCCTGAGGCAGCGGGCGCTGGCAGAGGCCGATGCTCTATGCCGCCTGCCCGATTCCCGCGGCCTGCGCCTGGTGGTCGTCACCAGCGAAGTCGGCCTGGGGATCGTGCCGGAGACGGCCCTTTCGCGCCTCTACCGCGACCTGCTAGGGGAAGTGAACCAGTTGCTGGCCCGCCGCGCTGACCGCGTCATCTGGATGGTGGCGGGGATCCCGGTGCGGATCAAGGGCTAGGCCGGGCTCGGGCGCTCCGGTGCGGGCTGGGGCTGCGTCCTGGGCTCCACCAGCCACGCCAGGAACACCCCCAGGAAGTACAGGACGACGATGGGTCCCGCCACCAGGCTCTGGGTAACGGGGTCGATGGTGGGCGTGACGATGGCAGCCAGGGCGAAGGCGGCCACCACCGCCTCTCGCCAGCGCCTGAGGAGGGTGCGCCAGCTCAGAATGCGAAAGCGCGAGAGGTACATCACCACCAAGGGGGTCTCGAAGCAGACCCCCGTCCAGAAGATGAGGCGGGTCACGAAGTCGATATAGCTGCCGATGCGGATCTGGGGCGTGGCCACATCGGAGCCGAAGCTGAGCAGGAAGCGGAGGGCCGGCGGCAAGGCCACCCAGTAGGCGAACGCGCAGCCCAGCAAGAACAGGCAAGAGGCCCCCAGCACCGTGCCCCATACCCAGCGCTTCTCCTGCCGGGTCAGCCCCGGCGAGACGAACATCAGGATCTGGTAGATGAGCATGGGCATGCCGATGACCGCACCCGCCAGCAGCGAGACGCGGAAATAGGTCATGATGAACTCCATCGGCTCGATGAACGTGGGGTGGAAGTTGGGCACCATGCGCAGGGCGGGCTCGTTCAGAAAGCCGATGATGCGCTTGCCGAAGTAGGCGCCCACGGCCAGGCCCACGACCACGAATACCGCCCCGAAGAAGATACGTCGGCGCAGCTCCTCCAGGTGCTCGAGGATAGTCATGTACTTGCCGTCGCCGTCGGGCGGCGAGGCCTGGGCCTGGGAGTCTGTCGTCTGCTGGCTCATGCGGTGGCGGTAACGCCCCTAGGATGGCGGGCGCTGGGGAGGTGTCGCCTCGGGGGCGGGCTCGGCGGTCGTCTCGATGATAGAGGGCGGCGGCGGGGAACCTTCCAGGGCGCGGATGGCGGCGTCGCTGGAGGCCTCCAGGGCGCGGGTTGCCTCGCTCGCCTCGCGGCCGGCCTCCTCTGTCTGCTCCCGGAGGGCCTGGCGCAGGTCCTGGAGTTCGGCCCGCATTTCCTCCAGCTCGGCCAGGACTTCGCGGAACTCCTGGCGGAACTCGGCCGACATGGAGGCGGCATACCGGCGCAGGGAGCGGACCATCCGCGCCAGTTGCACCGCTGCCTCGGGCAGCCGCTGGGGGCCCAGCACCAGCAGGGCGATAACTGCTACCAGGAGCAGCTCCAGCGGGCCGATGCCGAAGAACTGCAAGCCGACCGCCCCCTTGGCCCCTCCGCTCTTCCGTCCACCGCCATTATAGACGATGCCACGGCCGTCGGGTGCGGCCGGTTAGGGCTCGTCCTCGGCGATGCCGTGCTCGACGATGTAGTTGACGGCGTCCTGGACGGTGACGATCTTCTCGGCGTCCTCGTCGGATATCTCGAAGTTCTTGCCTTCCTGGCTGAACTCCTCCTCCAGGGCCATGATGAGCTCCACCAGGTCCAGGGAGTCGGCGTTCAGGTCTTCCACGAACGAGGTCTGGGGCGTGATCTGACTCTCGTCCACGCCCAGTTGTTGGGCGATGACCCGCCTCACTCGCTCAAATACGGTAGCCACAGTGCACCTCCTGTCCGGGGGTTCTAGCCTCGCTCAGCGAGTCACCATCAGGCTCACAGAGCCCAGGACTCCATTGACGAAGCGAGGAGAGCTGTCGCTTCCGAACCTTTTGGCCAGCTCCACAGCCTCATTGATGGCTGCCCTGACCGGCACCCTATTATCGAATAACACCTCGTATATAGCAAGGCGGAGGACATTTCTGTCCACCGGCGAGAGCTGCTCCAGCGGCCAGGCAGGGGCCTTGCGCCGGATTAGGCGGTCGATCTCTTGCCGGTGGGCCTGTACGCCGGCCACCAGGTCGCGGGCGAAGCTGGCGTTGTCTTCGTCCAGGGGCTCATCGGCCAACAGCCGCTCGAGGACGGTCCCCGGCTCATGCCCGGCCACGTCCGCCTCGTACAGAGCCATGAAGGCGAGGGTGCGGGCCTTGCGACGCTTGCCCACCATGGCTACATGCCCAGTCCCCCGTCCACTACTATAACCTGGCCGGTGATGTAGGACGCTTCCTCCGAGGCCAGGAAGGCCACCAGTCCGGCCACGTCCTCCGGTCGACCGAGGCGACCCAGGGCGGTGCGCCGCAGGGCCTCTGCCCGCAGGTGCTCGGGCAGGTCTTTTATCAGCTCCGTCTCGATGAGGCCCGGCGCCACCACGTTGGCTGTGATGTTGCGGGTGCCCATCTCCCTGGCCACCGCCTTGGTGAAGCCGATGAGGCCAGCCTTGGCGGCGGCATAGTTCGCCTGCCCGGCATTGCCCGTGACGCCTGTCAGGCTGGCGATGTTGATGATGCGTCCCCAGCGCTGGCGCATCATGGCCCGCAGGACCTCCTTGGTCACCAGGAAGGCCCCTTTCAGGTTCACGTCTATCACTTCGTCCCAGTCGCGGATGGACATGCGCAGCAGGAGCATGTCGCGGTGGAAGCCGGCGTTGTTTACCAGGATATCTATATGCCCGAAAGCTGCCAGGGCGCTCTGGACGAACCCCTTCACGTCCTCCGGCCGGCTGACGTCGCCCGGCACCAGCAGGCACTGGCGGCCCAGGGCTTCCACCTCCTGCTGACAGGCCCGGGCGGCCTCGTGGTTGGACAGGTAGTTGATGGCCACGTCGGCCCCGGCGCGGGCCAGCCGCAAAGAGATGGCGCGACCGATGCCGCGAGAGCCGCCCGTGACCAGCGCTACCCTTCCCGTCAGGTCCACCACTTCGCTAGCTCCTCCAGGTTGTCGGTGCCATCCACGGCGAGGACCAGGGCCCCGGGCAGGGTGCGGCGCACCAGGCCAGCCAGCACGCCGCCCGGGCCCATCTCCAGGAAGCGGCACGCCCCGGCGGCGGCCATCGCCTCCAGGGACTGACGCCAGAAAACGGGGCTGGTGAGCTGGGCCTTCAACTCTTGCTTCAGGTCGGCAGCGGCGGTGAGGGGCCGCGCGCAGGCATTGCCCACCAGGGGCACCAAGGCATCGCCGATGGGCGCCTCGTCGATGGCGCGGGCCAGTTCCACCGCTGCCGGTTCCATAAGGGAGGTGTGGAAGGCGCCCGATACGCGCAGCGGGACTGCCTTGGCTCCCAGCGAACGTGCCCGCTCCATTGCCGCCGACACCGCCTCCGGGGCGCCACCGATGACGGTCTGCCCGGGGGAATTGTAGTTGCACACCTGGGCGCCCGCCTCCCGGCACAACTCTTCCAGCCGTCCGTCGTCCAGGCCGATGATGGCGGCCATGGCCCCCGGGCGCTCGCGGCCCGCCTGAGCCATCAGCTCGCCGCGACGGCGGACGAGGCGCAGCGCCTCGAGAAAGGGCAGGGCGCCCGCCGCGACCAGGGCCGTGTACTCGCCCAGGCTGTGGCCGGCCACGAACGCGGGTCGACGGGCCAGGGCTCCGGCCTGCAGCGCTGCCGCCAGGCTGGCCAGGGAAGCGGTGAAAATGGCGGGCTGCGCGTTGGCCGTGTCCGTCAGTTCGTCGGCGGGGCCTTCGAACATGATACGCAGGAGCGGGATGCCTAGCGCCGCCTCGGCCGCCTCCATCAGCTGGCGGGCGGGCGGAGAAGCCTCGTAAAGGGCGCGGCCCATGCCCACCTGCTGAGAGCCCTGTCCCGGGAAGAGAAGGGCGAGCCCAGGGTCGGGCGGGGCCTGCCACAGGGCGGCGAAGTCGGCTGGGCCGGCGGTCATGGTGTTTGGGCAGGCTCGGGCCCGGCCTCGGCGGTGAGGCGCCCCAGGCTACAGCGCGGGTTGGGGCAGCGGCCGAAGGGGTCCAGCCGCGAACGGCAGAGGACGCAGTGGGTAGCGTCCCACCAGATGAAGTAGGTCACGGCCCCGGCTGCCCCGATGATCATGGCCAGGGGCACCAGGGCCAGAAGCAGGCGGCGGGTGTAAGGGGTCGCCACCGTTGCCTCCGCGCGGGCCACGGGCAGTATAGCACGGGGCCCGGCTACGAGGAAGAACGGCTAGCGCCCGCCCGTCTCGATGGGCACTACCTGTCGCCCGCGATAGGTGCCGCACACCGGACAGGCATGGTGGGGCAGACGCGGGCTACGGCAGCGCGGACAGCGGACCAGCGGCGCCGTCTCGGCGTGCCAGTGCGAGCGGCGCTGGCGAGTCTTGGCGCGAGAGGGCTTCTTTTTAGGGACGGCACCCATGCTGGCTACTCCTCCTCGGAGTCTAGGCGTGCGGCCAGGGCTCGCAGCGCTTCCCAGCGGCTGTCGATGCGGGGGCCGCAGCCGCACGGCCCCTGGTTCAGGTCGCGGCCGCATTCAGGGCAGAGGCCTGCGCAGTCGGGCCGGCACAGGGGGTTCAGGGGCTCGGCCATCAGGGCGTACTGGCGCAATGGCTCGTGCAGGTCGAGCACGAAGTCGGCGCCGATGAGGAAGTTGTCCGCTCCCTCCGGTATGCGCAGGGGCGCGCCGGTGAACACGTCTGCCACCGGCAGGAACTCCTCCTCAAAGCGCAGGCTGACCGGGTAGTCCAGGTCGGCCAGGCAGCGAGCGCACTGACCATGGCCCTGGCCGCTGACCTGGACCCGCACCAGCAGGCCCTTGTTGGTGCGGATCACTTCCACCGTGCCGTGGAGGGCGTCCAGGGCCAGGCCCTCCTGCAACAGCACGTGCTCCTCTTGCAGCGGGAACAGGCTGCGTGCCCCTACCGACTGCTTCAGCTCGTGGGAGACGTGATAACGCATGAGAATCACCACCCGGGGGCCGACGAAGGAGGGTCAGCCTTAACTTGTCACGTTCCCTTCTCACAGTCTATAATCCCGTGGCGGGCCCGTCCAGCCCCGCGTCCCATGACCACCGTTGCCGAGCTGTTCGCCCTTCAGGAGACCGACCTGGCCATCGACTCCGCTCGCCAGCGTCTCGAAGAGGTGGCCTCCCGCCTGCACGACCCCGAGGATCTGGTATCGCTGCGCGAGGAGGTCTCCCACCGCCGCAAGGAGCTCCTCGACCTACGCCACCGCCAGCGGGAAATGGAGTGGGAGGTGGAGGAGCTGAGGCGAAAGGCGAAGGCAGTGGAGGACAAGCTGTACGGCGGCACCGTCCGCAACCCGAAAGAGCTGCAGGACCTGCAGGCCGACCTCGACTCCCTGAAGCGCCAGCTCGCCCGCAAGGAGGACGCTCTCCTGGAGCTGATGCTCCAGGGGGATGAGCTGGAGGCGACGCTGCACGAGCGCGAGGCCCTGCTGGCGCGCCGGGAAGAAGAGTGGCAGGCCGAGCACGCCTCCCTGCTCGCCCAGAAGGAGTCCCTGGAGGGCGAGCTGGCCGTCCTGCAGGAGCGACGCGCCCAGCAGGCGGGGCGCATCAACGGCTCTGCCCTCAGGCTCTACCAGGAGTTGCGGGGGCGTCGCCAGGGCAAGGCCGTGGCGCGCGTGGAACGCGGCCTGTGCGGCGGCTGCCGCATCAGCCTGCCCACCTCGTTGCTGCAGCAGGCCCGCAGCGGCGATGCCCTGGTGCAGTGCACGAGCTGCGAGCGCATCCTCTACGTAGGCTGAACGGCAGGCCAGGGGCGGGCGACGATGAGGGCCGTGGGCTATTTCCCTGGTGGTGAGGGAGAGGCGGAACAGCGACTCCGCCAGTACTGCCAGGCCCACGGCTACGAGGCGGCCGCGGTGATCACCGAGCCCGGACAGCAGGGGTTCCAGGCCCTGCTGGCGCTGGCCCGCGGGGGCGTGGCCGTGGTGCCTTCGGTGGCTGCCCTTGGCAACGATGCCGCCGAAGCCTGTCTGCGCTACTTTCAGCTCCTGTCGGCGGGCGTGGCCGTGGAGTCCATGGCCTGCGGGGGAGACGCTGCCCGCGAGCTACTGGAGCTGGCCTCGCCCGGCCCCATGGCCGAGCAGGTGAGACGGGCCATGGCGCGCCTGGCTGTGCGCGGCGAGGCGCTGGGTCGGCCCCCCTTCGGCTACCGCGTCGGCGAACGGCGACGGCTGGAGGTGGTGCCCGAGGAAGCGGAGGTGGTCCGCCTCATCTTCCGACTTTACGCCCAGGACGGCCTGGGGCTCCGCCGCCTGGCCCAGCACCTGAACGAGATGGGCATCCGCACCCGGACTGGCCGGCTGTGGACGGTGGCGGCGGTGCGTGACATCCTCCGTAACCGGGTCTATTTGGGCACTTACCGGCGCTTCGGCGTGCGGGTCCCAGCCAATCACCCCGCCCTGGTCTCGGCCCAGGAGTTCGAGCGGGCGCAGCGGCGTCTGGGCGGCGACGGCGGCGGGCAGCGACGCCCGCGCGTTGCCATGTTCCCCCTCTCCGGCCTGGCCTATTGTGGCTACTGCGGCGGGCGCATGGTAGGGGTACGGCGGGTGCAGCGCTGGCGCAGACGCAGCGGCGACATCCAGCGAGGCGAGTACCGGTACTATCAGTGCGGGTCCCGCGTCAACCGCAGCCTCTGCGACTACCATACCTGGCGCGCCCGGGAGCTGGAGGAGCAGGTGGTGCAGGCAGCGCTGGCCGCCCGGGGGCACTCTCCGCCCCCCGCAGCGCCCGACGAGGCCGCTCTGCGCCAGTTGCGCCGCCGCATGCTACGGTTGCTGGCCGAGGCAGCCCGCGGCCAGATGGGTGAAGACGAATGGCGGCAGGCTGGCCTAGAGCTGGTAGCCCGCTATCTGGGCGTGCCCCCCGCCGAAGCGCGGGAGGCCCTGGCCCGCTGGCGTGAACTGCCCCTGGAAGAGCTGGGGCGCCACCTGCAGTCCGTGGTGGGACGCGTCACCGTGTACGATGACCGGGTAGAGGTCGCGCTCCGCTACTAGGCATGGAGAAGGTGGTGGCGTATGCCGATGGAGCCTCCCGGGGCAACCCGGGGCCGGCCGCCATCGGGGCCGTACTCCTCGACGAGGCCGGGCGCGAGGTATACACTATCTCCAAGCCCATCGGCGTGGCCACCAACAACCAGGCCGAGTACCGGGCTGCCATCGCCGCAGTAGAGGCGGCCCTGGCGCTCGGCGCGCGCCGCCTGGAGCTGAGGATGGACTCGGAGTTGGTGGTGCGGCAGCTCCAGCACCGCTACCGGGTGCGGGACCCCGTCCTGCGCCGCCTCTTCGCCCACCTGGTGGAGCTGAGACGTCGCTTCCAGGAGTTCACCGTGCAGGCTATCCCCCGCGCGGAGAACCGCCGGGCCGACGCGTTGGCCAACCGGGCCCTCGACCGGGCACCGGAGCCATGAGGAAGGAGCCCTGAGGAAAAGAAGGAGGAGGAAAGCCCATGTCCTACGAGACGATCACCTACGAGAAGCGGGACCGGGTGGCGCTCGTCACTCTCAACCGCCCCCAGGTGCTCAACGCCTTCAACGCCACCATGGGGCGGGAGCTGGCCGACGCCCTGCGCCAGGCCGAGGCCGACCGTGGCGTCGGGTGCGTAGTCATCACCGGCGCTGGCAGGGCCTTCTGCTCCGGCTACGACGTGCGCGACTTTCGGCGCATGATCGAGGAGGGAGGCTCGCGGGAGCTGGCCGCCGACGACCTGTTCCGCCTGATTTACGAGCACCCCAAGCCGGTGGTGGCCGCCATCAACGGCCCGGCGGTGGGCCTGGGCGCTACCCTGACCCTGCCCTGCGACATCCGCCTGGCCTCCGACCAGGGGCGCATCGGCTTCATCTTCGCGCGGGTGGGCCTCATCTTCGAGTTCGGTAGCACCTTCCTGCTGCCGCGGCTGGTGGGCATGGGCAAGGCGCTGGAGCTGGGCATGACGGCCCGGATCATCGACGCGCGGGAGGCCCTGGAGATAGGGCTGGTGAGCCGCGTGTTCCCGCAGGAGAGCTTCCTGGACGACGTGCTCTCCTTCGTGGCTGATATCGCCAACGGCCCGACCCGCGTGCTGGGCTGGATGAAGGAGGCGGTGCACAAGGGCGTGGAGTCGGATCTGACCACCGCCCGGCGCTTCGAGAACGAGGTGATCGAGCGCTGCCGCCGCTCGCCCGAGCACAAGGAAGGCGTCACCGCCTTCCTGGAGAAGCGCCAGCCCCGCTGGGCCGAAATAGCCGAACAGGTCTAGGCCGAAACCGGCCCCGCCCCCAGCCCCGGCTCCGTCATGCCCGTGGGGTCGAGGAGCCTGTCCAGCTCCTCCTCCGACAGGCCAGTGCGCTCCCTCGCCACCTCGCGGATGGTCCGGCCGGTGCGGGCGGCCTCCTTGGCCACCTCGGCGGCCGCATCGTAACCGATGGCCGGGGCCAGGGCGGTGGCCAGCATGAGCCCCTTCTCCACCATCTCGGGGCCGCGCTCCGTTGCCCTCAGGCCCTCCACGCACTTCTGGCGGAAGTTGTCGGCGGCGCTGGCCAGCAGCTCGATGCTCTCCAGCAGGTTGCGGGCGGCCAGAGGCATCATGACGTTCAGCTCGAAATAGGAGCCCTGGCCGGCCTGGACCACCGCCTGGTCGTTGCCCAGCACCTGCCCGCAGACCTGGATCAGGGACTCGGCGATGACCGGGTTGACCTTGCCGGGCATGATGGAGCTGCCAGGCTGGACCTCGGGCAGTTGCAGCTCGCCCAGGCCCGCCCGAGGGCCCGAGCCCATCCAGCGGATGTCGTTGGCGATCTTCATCAGGCTGACGGCGATGGTGCGCAGACAGCCGCTGGCCATGACGGCGTTGTCCAGGGTGGACTGCATGCAGAAGTGGTTATCGGTCTCGCGTACCTCGATGCCCAGCTCTCGCGACAGCAGCGCGCATACCCGGCGCGCGAACTCGGGGTGGGTGTTGATGCCCGTACCCACGGCTGTACCCCCGAGCGCCACCTCGGCCAGCTCCTGCTGAGCGTAGCGCAGTCGCCTGATGGCCCGCTCTACCTGCCCGGCGTATCCCAGGAACTCCTGCCCCAGACGGATGGGTGTGGCGTCCTGCAGGTGGGTGCGGCCGGTCTTGATGATGGGCCAGAACTCCTCCGATTTCTGCAGCAGGGCTGTCCGCAGCCGCTCCAGGGCGGGCGCCAGCCGACGCTCCATTCCCTCCAGGGCGGCCAGGTGCAGGGCGGTGGGTATGACATCGTTGGAGGACTGGCCGAGATTGACGTGGTCATTGGGGTGGACGAGACGGGAGCCCCGCTCTCCGCCCAGCAGCTCCGTGGCCCGGTTGGCGATGACCTCGTTAGCGTTCATGTTGGTGGAGGTGCCGGAGCCTGTCTGGAAGACGTCGACTACGAACTGGTCGTCCCAGCGGCCCTCGGCCACCTCGCGCGCCGCCTGCTGTATGGCCTCGGCGATGCGTGGTTCGAGGAGCCCCAGTTCGGCGTTCACCCTGGCCGCTGCCCACTTTATGAGCCCCAGCATGCGGATGAAGGAACGGGGCATGGGCTGGCCGGAAATGGGAAAGTTGAGGACGGCCCTCTGGGTGGAGGCGCCGTAATAGGCGTTGGCGGGCACCTCCATAGTGCCCATGGAGTCGCGTTCGATGCGCGTCTCGGGGCTGGCGGTCATGTCAGCACACCTCCTGCTAGGGTCGCCGAGCCCATGATAAGGCCCCAGCGCGCGCTCTAGCCAGAGGAGGCGGCCTCAGGGTGGCGGGGGCGGCTGCGTGGCCTCTGCCCGTGCTCGCTCCAGAGCGGCCCGCAGCCGGGCCATCAGGTCGCGCAGGTCCTGGCTCTGGGTGACGCAGGTGGCCCGCACCACGTCATACCAGGCCTGGGTGGGCAGCCCGAGCTCCTGCGCTTTGCTACGGTGCCATTCCAGCTCGGGGTCGGCCAGGGCGCGGCGCAGGTCCTCCACCGTCAGGCCGCTCACGGTCAGCAGAGGCCGGGCCTGGTCTATCCGTTCCCCCTCCTCGAGGGGGGAGTCGGCCAGGTCGCACAGTATAGTTAGCACTCGGATGACAGTAGAGGGTTCCTGCCCCATGCCACTAATGTTAGTGGCTAATGTCTTGTCGCACAAGCCCGCCCCGCTGGCCGTCGTCGGAGCGGGCGCGGCCCTATTGTAACCTGCCGCGGCCCGGTTGCCAGCGGGCTAGGCCAGGTCGGCCACCGCCTCGTCCAGGCCCTTGCGGATGCCCAGTACGAAGGGCACCTCCAGCTTGGTGTAGCGGCGGGCCTCGGCGGACCGCAACGTGCGGATGACGTCCACCAGCTTGTCCAGCTCGTCGGTCTCGAAGGCCAGGATCCACTCGTAGTCGCCCAGGCCGAAGCCCTGAGTGGTGTTGGTGATCACTTCCGGGAAGCGGCGGCCCATCTCGCCGTGCTCCCGCAGCAGCTGGGCCCGTTCTTGGGGCGGCAGCAGGTACCATTCGGGCGTGCGGACGAAGGGGTACACGCAAAGATACCGGCGGGGCGGCTCCCCCCGCAGGAAGGCGGGGACGTGGTCGGGGTTGAATTCAGGCGGACGGTGCAGTCCCAGGAAGGCCCACGTCAACTCCAGGTGCCGGCCTAGGGCCGTGCGCTGGAAGGCCACCATCAACGACTGGATGGCATCGGCTGAAGGGCCCGTCCACCACATCATCAGGTCAGCGTCGGGGCGGAAGCCGACGGTGGAGTATATGCCCCGCACGGAGACGGCAGACTCGGGAGAGAAGAGCAGCGCCTCGGCCTCCTCGGCCGCCGCCTGGCGCTCGCCGGCGGTGAGGCTGCGCCACGCGGGCAGTCGGCGGAACACCGGGTGATAGGAGAAGACGAGCTCCATGCCTGGTCCTCCGGCCCCGAATGGGCCCGAGAACATTATCCGTCGTGATGGGGAGGTGGTTCCAGCCCTTTCGGACGGACAGCCAGGTGGAGGGACACCATGCCGCCTGCCAGCTCCCACCACCCCTCCGGCTCCAGCCCCGCCTCCGCCACGGCGCGAGCGAGGTCGTTAGCGGTCAACGACTGTGCCGAGCGTGGCAGGTAGCGGTAGGCAGCGAAGTCGCCGCTGACGATGCCGCCCAGTATGGGTACCAGGTGACGGAAGTACAAGCGGAGAGGAGCGGAACGCAGGTTCTGTCGTGGCCGCACCAGCTCCAACGCTACCAGACGTCCGCCGGGGCGGAGCACGCGGGCTATCTCCGCCAGGCCGGCGCTCGGGTGCGGAAGGTTGCGCAGCACGAAGGCGGCGGTCACGCAGTCGAAGCTGGCCTCACGGAAGGGGAGCTCGAGAGCGTCGGCCAGGGCCAGGGATAGGGCGCCGTTACGGCCTGCCTTCGCCCCGGCCCGCGCCAGCATGGCCGGCGCGAAGTCCACGCCCACCACTGCCCGCGCGCCCCGGGCCAGCAAGGCCAGGGCGAGGTCGCCCGTCCCGGTGCCCACGTCCAGCGCCAGGCCGCCATGGGGCCGGGCCAGCGCGGCAGCGCGGGCGCGCCATCGCTGGTCGAGGCCGAGGGTCATGATGCGGTTCACGAGGTCGTAGCGGGCCACGATGCGCTGGAACATGGCCCGGACGGCCAGCGCCCGCTCCTCGTCCAGCGTCATGGCCTCCGCCACCCTGGATGATACGAGCGGCCGAGCGTCCCGGATGGCGAATCGACATAAGTATACAGCAGGGCCCCCAGGCCCTATGCCCGGGGCGCCAGTCTCTCGACGCCGGGCAGGAGTTCGATATCTCCGGCGGCCACCCGGCGCAGGTCGCCGGAGGCGAGCCGGACGAGCAGCGCGCAGTCCCTGTCCAGCTCTACCGCTGTACCCTCCCACGTATCGGGCGGGGAGATGACGCGTACCTCCCGCCCCAGCATGTTGGGTGCCAAACGCCAGGCCAGGCAGACGGCCTCGCTGCCGCCCTCCAGGAAGCGTTCGTAGTGCCTGTCGAGCGCCTCGAGCACGCAGCGAAGGGTCGGCACCAGCGGCAGCGGCCGCCCCAGCTCCAGCTTCAGGCTGGTGGCTCTGTCCCTCAGCTCGGCTGGGAAGGCGTCGGCATCCAGGTTGACGTTGATCCCGACACCCAGGACCGCCTGGTGCAGCCTGTCCTGGTCGCCATCGAACTCCACCATCACGCCGGCCACCTTGCGTTCGCCCAGAAGCACGTCGTTGGGCCACTTGAGCACTGCGGTGAGCCCGCTGGCCGCCCTGATGCCTTCCTGCACGGCCAGCGATGCCGCCAGAGAGAGGGCAAGGATGTCCAGAGGGGGACGAGCGGGGCGTAGCACCAGGGAGAACCAGAGGCCACCCCGGGGAGTGAAGTAGGGGCGCCGCATTCTTCCCCGCCCGGACGTCTGCTCGGCTGCCACCACCAGCGCCCCCTCGGCGACCCCGACCTGCGCCCAGTGGCGGGCCACGTCCTGAGTGGAAGTGGTGGTATCCATGTACCATACCGGCCGGCCTATCCTGCGCGTGGCCAGGCCGTCCATCACCTCCCAGGGCAAGGGGACGTCGGGCACGTCCACGAGCCGATGTCCCAGGCCGCGGATGGACTGCACCTGGTAGCCTAGCTGGCGGAGGGTCTCCATCTGCTTCCAGATGGCGTTGCGGGAGAGGCCCAGGGCACGCCCCAGCTCTTCCCCGGAGACGAACTGGCCGCGGGCCGCCTTCAGCGCTCGGACGGCCAGCGCTGTCGTGTCGTCGCCGGCAGAGGCGAGGCCCGGCATGGCGCTAGTGTAGTGAGAACTGTCAGGGCAGTCAACTGTGACCGAGCATGTGCTAACCCCCCGGCAGACCGCGCCCCCCTCGCCACCGCGCCCGTCTCTCAGTCCGGAGTCCAGCCGCTGGAGTGCTTGTCGGCGTGGAGGATGGGCTTCCACTCGCGGGTGATGCCGAACTCCGATGTGCCGATAGCCGTCTTGCCCTGGGTGGCCTCGCCCCAGTGCGCGTGATTGAGCTGGTGGAGGCTGAAACACGCCTTCAGGGCATTGTAGAACCCCTGCATCTCCAGCGTCTGGTTCACCGCCTGCTTGATGAGGAGGGCCGTCATGGTGGGCAGGCGGGCGATGCGCCGGGCGAGGTTGAGCGTCTCCTCCTCCAGCCGCTCGCGAGGAAAGATGCGGTTGACCATGCCGAGCTGATAGGCCTCCTCGGCAGTGATGGAGTCGCCCAGGAGCAGCAACTCCTTGGCCTTCCGGGGGCCGAACTCCCACGGGTGAGCGAAGTACTCGACGCCGCACATGCCCAACCTGGTGCCTACCACGTCGGCGAAGATGGCGTCGTCAGAGGCGACGATGAGGTCGCAGCACCAGGCGAGCATCAGGCCGGCGGCCAAGCAATAACCATGCACCTGGGCAATGGTGATCTTGCGCAGGTCGCGCCATCGCCGGGTGTTGTCGAAGTAATATTCCCACTCGTAGATCCAGCGCCCCTCTGCCGCCGGCTGGGGCGGGTAGTGGACGGCCCGCTCCTCCCGGGCTACGGCGGTGCCGAGGTCGTGGCCGGAGGAGAAAGCAGGCCCCAGCCCGCCCAGTATGACCACCCGCACATCGTGGTCGCGCTCGGCCCGCATGAAGGCGTCGTCCAGTTCCTTGAGCAGCCCGGCGTTCTGGGCATTGCGGGCCTCGGGACGGTTCAAATAGATGCGGGCGATGGTGCCCTCGTCCAGGGTCTCGCAGCGAATGAAGCGATAGTCCGACATGCTGGCCCCCTTTCCCCGGTATGCTCCCTTCGCAGTAATTGTAGCTCGGAGCGCAGGCAGCCGTGCGGGCGTTGCCTCCTGCGCCTCGACCGGGCGAGGGGAGCGGTTCGCGCCCTCTCAGGCGCCGAGCGCTGCCAGGAAGTCCTGCAGCGTGGCCACCGTCGCCTGGCGGGGGAACACCTTGCGCATCAGGACGCTGTGCACCTCGGCGTCCTGGTCGGCGCAGCAGTCCTCCAGCACCACCAGGCCATAGTCGGCGTCGGCGGCATAGCGCACCGTGGAGAGGACGACGCCGCTGGTGGCGATGCCCGTGAGCACCAGCGTATCCACGCCCTTGGCGCCAAGGACGGTGCTCAGGTCGGTGTTGAAGAAGGCGTTGACGCGTCGCTTGGTGACGACGATATCGTCGGGCAAGGGCGCCACAGCCTCATGGATCTCCGCTTCGGGGGTGCCCTCCACCAGGCGGTTCATCTGCTTGTTCCACATCTGGAACGGGTTCCTGGGGTGGGCCTCGGGGTGACCCTTCCGGAAGCGGGCTACCACATAGATGACAGGCATGCCCGCGCGTCGAGCAGCGTCAATGGCCCGGCGCACGTTCTCCAGCAGGTTGCCGAGCTGGCCGGCCTCACGGACGCGGCCCACCTGGTCGTTCTGTACGTCCATGACCAGCAGAGCCGTCTTGCTCGGATCGAGAGATAGTTCAGCCATGGCCCGTCCTCTCACCTCGGGATGTTGATGGTCGGTGCCAACATAGCCGAGGCCGGCGACGCATGTCAACGACCTGATGCCATGTCTTACATGCGGGGCCTCGCCGCGGTCGATGCCGCAGGCATGAGGAAGTAATGAAGAGCGCAAGCTGCTGTACCGGGGGCGTGCCCGAGGGGACGGCACCCGTGGTTGCGCGCTCTGCCCTCTCGCGGTCCGGGCCCGCAACCCCGAGCGGGACGACTAGCGGCTGCCAGTGGAGCGCTCCCTGGCCTCCTGGATGGCGGCCCAGACCTTTTCCGGGGTGAGGGGGATGTCCAGGTGCCGGATGCCCAGGGGACGCAGGGCGTCCAGCACCGCGTTGGCCACAGCCGGCGTGGCGGCAATGGCCCCGCCCTCGCCCACCCCCTTGGCCCCGAGCGGGTTCAGGGGGGAGGGCGTCTCGATAAAGTCCGCCTCCAGGGGGGGTAGCTGGTGGGCCCTGGGCACGGCGTACTCGTTGAGGGAGGGGGTGAGGAGCTGGCCGTTGTCGTCGTAGACCACGTACTCGTAGAGGGCCTGGGCGATGCCCTGGGCCACGCCGCCGTGCACCTGGCCGTGGACCAGGAGGGGGTTGATGATGCGGCCGCAGTCGTCCACGGCCAGGTAGCGCTCTATCTTGACCTGCCCCGTCTCGGGGTCCACCAGCACCACGCAGGCATGGGTGCCCGAGG
>Ga0209276_100256_pt1 | contig 95038 bp, 93 predicted proteins | sample DewCreD2012metaG_3_FD_185473 | JGI IMG/M metagenome (GOLD analysis project Ga0209276, IMG submission 185473) | Hot spring sediment bacterial and archeal communities from British Columbia, Canada, to study Microbial Dark Matter (Phase II) - Dewar... ...
GGTGCTGCTCGAGGCCATCTGCTACGACTTGCGCATCCTGCTGACCCTGATTTTATTTGCCCTGCTGCCTGCCCGACCGATTCGAGCCGAACCTGGCCCCTCTAATCTGATTTTGTAAGACAAGCCCAGATTTCTTCCTGCTCGAGCCTGGCAACCAATCCGGCGCCTCCGGGAACATTATCGTAAAGGACAATTGGGGGTACGGCACCGTGTGCCGCCACCGGACCACCGGCGGCCGCAAAGGCAACAAATGTTTGTCATACGGGTTAAGCTGAATTTTAGATTCCACTAGTCGCAGAATTGCATCGGTCGTAGCTTCGCCCCCAAGTTCGGCCAGCGCCTCAAGAATAGGCTCGCGGAAAGCTTCGACTGGCGTTTGCTTCTCCCGGGAAGGCCGCGACCCCTGAGCGATGCGAGTTCATCGGCAGATGCCCCCACTTTCAACCGAAGGGCGCGCCATCTGCCTTACCCCGCACTGACAGCCCTCAGCTGTTAAACTCCGTTTCGGTCCCGGCGGCCCGGTGCCAGGCAAAGATAGACCCGACCAGGCCGAGGCCCCAGCCGGCAAGCTCAACCGCGTGGCCGGGCAGTAAAAGCATGTTCGTCTCGACCGCCCCGGGGTTCGCCTGGTGCCAGAACATATCGATAATTCCGCCGATAAGCACCACCCCCAGCCCCAGACAGCCCAGACCGAATCCCCGGCTCTCAGCCCGGACCGCCAGCCAGGCCGCCCCCAGCGCCAGACCCAACCAGACCGCCCGGCCGGCCAGCGGGTAGACAAACGAAAGCCCAAACCCGGCCGCAAAGGCCAGGTATGCCGGCAGCCGTCCGGCCGAGCGGCCCATGGCGACGGCCACCCCGGCCAGGACCACGAAGAGGCCGATGGTCATGAGCAGGTGGGCCCAGGCGACCCCGAGCTGAAGGATTCGCAGGTGCTCCAGGTCGTCCCAGACCCAGCCGATAAACCCGAGGGCAAAGCCGACCGCAAGGCCGGCACTCAGAACATCGCTGGCCTTAAATTTCGGATGAACAGTTTGCATCACACTACTCCAGCGGTTTAATGACAAGCTTCTGGCCGGGCTTCAGCCCGGCCAGCTCGGCGGCGCCCGCCGGCAGTTCCAGCACCATCCGGGCGCCCCGGCCCCGGAACGAGAACCGGAACGGCCGCAGGTTCGGGTGCACCGCCGTCACCGTGCCGTCTTTCGCCAGGTAGACCACATCGATGGGGAACCGCATAAACCAGGTGTGAACCGACCGGCACGGCACGATGAGCATCCCGTGGCCGGGGGGCAGGCCCTTCCGGCCGATGAGGCCCCAGAAGCGCGTCCACGGGTTGTCTGCAACCTCGGCGACCCACAGCCGCCGTCCGTTCAGGTGGACCGCAACCTTCTTCATCGCCGTCAGCCCCACAGGTAAAGCCGGTAGTATGCCAGCGTAAAGATGGTCGCCCCGACCAGGAAGGGCGTAAAAGCCACCACATCCTTCGGCCTGCGGACCCGCAGGGCCAGGAGGATCCCGGCGAAGGCCCCGCCCGCCACGAAGGTCGCGGCCAGCATCGGGATCACCCCCGCGAGGCCCACCACCGCCCCGCAGACGGCCCCAACCTTCACGTCGCCGAAGCCCATTGCCCCCCGCCCCGCCACCGCCACCGCCAGGAGGATAACCCCGGCCATCAGCCACCCGCCCACGGCCTGGAACGCCGCCGTCGGACCAAGCAGGGCCGCCGTCCCCAGGGTGAACCCCATGGCCGGGAAGACCAGCCGGTTCGGCACCCGCAGGGTCCGCAGGTCGTAGACGGCCATCAGGACCAGCAGGCCCAGGTAGGCCAGGCCCAGGCCGGCCCGGACCGGGTCCGGCGCCTTATAAACCATTACCCCGGCCGCGGCCGCAAGCCCCAGTCCCCCGGCCGCCAGCGGAACGTGCCGGCGCCAGCCGGCGTAGCTCAGGGTGCCCATGGGCTAATCGTCCAGGCCCGAGCGGGTTCCCGAAGCCAGCCCGCCTGAACGGACCATCCCCTGGCAGGTAAAGACATACGGGCCGACCTTAAACTCGTCCCCCTCGCCCACCGACGCCCAGACGACCGGCTCCCCGTTCACCAGGGTCATCGTGCCGGGGGCCAGGTGGTGCAGGATGAGCCGGGCCTCCTGCAGCCAGACCCGGGCGTGCTCCGGGGCAAACCCCGGCGCCTCCGGCAGCCGGATCTGACAGCCCTCGGCCCAGCCGATGGTCTGCGGCTCCTCGCCGACGGCAAACCGCACGTCCCGAAGCTGGCCCGGCCCGGCGCTCAGCACGACCTCCATCACATCGGGCGCCGCCGGCGGGGTGTAGACCGGCGGGGGGAGGTCCAGGGGCTCATCGGACACCGGGAACGGCTCCGGCTCAGGCTCCCGCCGCAGCCGGCGGACGGCGACCACGGCCCCGAGGGCCAGCAGGCCCAGCAGACCGGCTCCCAGGACCGCCTGCTCCAGCGGCGTAAGGAGCGGCTGGGGCTCGACGACTTTCGGTTCGGGGGCCGGCGCCGGGGCCGGGGGCGGGGCCGGCGGCATCACCACCACCGGGTGGCTGTTCTTGTAGGCCCGCTCGGCCGTTCCCGTTGCCCCCTCCTTCGTCAGGGTGATTTTGACCGACCGGTCCGGCCGGTCGAGCTGGTTCTCGACCCGGTAGGTCACCTCCAGGTGGCTCCGGAGAACCTCGGCCAGGGCCCCGAACGCCCCGGCCAGGTCGGCCGGACCCGGCGCCTCCACATACCGGCCCTGGGTCCGGGCCGCCAGCTCGGCCAGGTACTCCCGGTCGATATCCTGGCCCAGGCCGATAACCAGAAACTGCGGGGCCGAGGCCGCCGCCAGATTAAGCGAGTCGTCCCGGCCCACCTGCGAGCGGCCGCCGAAGTCCCGGCCGTCGGTGAGAAAGACCACCGCCCGGCGGGGCAGGCCGGCCTCGGCCGAGAGCCGGGCCGCCTCGGCCACCGCCTGGTAGAGGGCGGTGTTGCCCCCGGCCTGGAGGCCCTGAATCGCATTTATAACCGCCCCCCGGTCCTGGGTGAACGGCACCCGGACCGCCACGTCGTCGGCGAAGCTGATCAGGGCGACCCGGTCGGCGGCCTGCAGGCCGTTGACCAGGGCATTGGCCGCCTCCTTCGCCCGCTGGAGGCCGTCGCTGTAGGGCGGCCCCATGCTCCCGCTGGTGTCGAGCACCAGCACCAGGGCCAGGGGCGTCTCGCCGGCATTCGCCCGCCGCACCGAGAGCACCTGGGCCTGAACACCCAGGTCCTCGACCCGGATGTCCCCGGGGGCAACCTCGGTGACCGGCCGGCCCCGGGCCTCGGCCAGGACGAAGGCCGTCACCGTCGGGAACTTCGAGTCGTCGACCCCGAGGATGGCCAGGGTGACGCCCCCGTCGGCGAGGGCGAACCTGCCCGCGGGCAGGGCCGCCGCCCCCAGGGCCGCTAACACGACCAGACTCCTGATCAGCCGTCTCATTTCGGTCACCAACCTTAAACCCGAATTTTGCCTAGGGGATGGGAACTCCGGTGCCGAGGCCGCTCACGAAACTGAGCATGTTGAGGATGGAGGGGACAATCACCACCGCCGCCATTGCCGGCAGGAAGCACAGCACCAGCGGGATCGTCATCAGGATCGGCGCCCGGTTCGCGGCCTCCTGGGCCCGGAGCCGCCGCATAACCCGGATATCCTCGGCCTGCTTGCGCAGAACGTCCCCCAGGCTCACGCCCATCTCCTCGGCCTGCTCCACCGAGGTCGCAAACCGGACCAGGTCGGGCACGCCCGTCCGCCGGGCGACGTCCATGAGGGCCTCCCGCCGGGGGCGGCCCAGGCCGACCTCTTTAAGATAGCGGGCGAAGGTCTCCGAGATGGGGCCGCTGGTCTTCTCGGTCACGACGGCGAACGCCGCCTCCACCCCGACCCCGGCCTCGACGCAGGTCACCAGCAGGTCCAGGGCGAAGGGCAGGTCTTTTGTGATCTGCTTTTTCCGGCGCGCCGCCCGCCGCCAGACCAGGATATACGGTGCGGCCGCCAGAAGGCCCCCGCCGTAGATGCTCACCAGGAGCCGGGCGCCCACCGGCATCGTCGGCCGGGCCCAGTTAAAGTAAAGGGCAAAGCCCAACCCGGCCGCGGCGGCCAGCGCCCAGAACCCGATGAACGTCCCGGCCGGCATGTCCATATTGGCCTCGACGAGAACCTGGCTGACCCGCCGGACCAGGCCCGGCGGCAGGACGCCCCCCAGCCACCTGCCCAGGTCGGCGGCCACCGGGGCAACCAGCCGGCTGAGCAGGCTCCCCTTAAGCTGGCGCTCCCGGGTGGGCTCCGGGGGCGCTTCGGCCCCGATCCGGCGCAGGACCGGGTTTTCCTTCGGCCGCAGTAGCTCCCAGGCCAGGAGGGTGACGCTGACAAACGTAAGCAGTCCGATAACCGTCGTCAACATGGGCCTACACCTCGATTACAGCCAGCCGGCGGACCAGCCAGATTCCGAGCAGTTCGAACGCCAGGCCGATGCCCAGGGCGATCCGGCCCTCGGTGGTGTTGATAAGCAGGTCGCCGAGCTTCGGGTTGATGAGGATGAACGCCAGGGCCACCCCCACCGGCACCAGGGCCGAGCCGTTCGCCTGCCAGCGGTGCCGGGCCGTGATGGCCCGGACCTCGGCCTGGATCCGGGCCCGCTCCCGAATCGTGTTGGTCACGTTCATTAAGATTTCTGAGAGGTTGCCCCCGATGGTCCGCTGGATGATGATGGCGGTCACCGCAATCTGCAGGTCCTCGCTCCCCACCCGCTTGCCCAGGGCGGCAAAGGCCTCCTCGGCCTCGATGCCGAGCTGGAGGTCCCGGAGCAGGTTCTGAAATTCGGTGCCCAGGGGCGGCGGGGTCTCCTGGGCCACGTAGGTCACGGCCTGGAGGATGCCCAGGCCCGCCCGCAGGGACTTGGCCATCGCCGTCAGGGCCTCGGGAAGCTGTTCTTCAATCTTGCGGAGGCGGCGCTCCCGGCTCCGGGCCAGCCACCAGCCCGGAATCGCCCAGCCGACCAGGATGCCGGGCAGGGCCCCGAGCAGGAGCTGGACGCCCCAGAGCCCCAGCCGCCCGGCCAGGACCATCCCAACAAAGGCCCCCAGCACTGCCGCCCCCAGCCGGATGGCCACGAACTCGCCGGCCCGAAGCCGCCAGCCGGCCTGCTCAAGCTGGTCCTGGAGCTGTTCCCGGGCCCGGGCCGAAAGGGGCACCAGGATGGCCCGGACCCGCTCCTGACGAAGAATCGTCGGAAGTTCGCTCACCGGGCTCACATCCCGGCGGACCCGCTGGGCCAGGGTCCGCCGGTACGAAATGTAGCGGTCGAGGCCGTAGTAGGCCAGGAGGGCCACCGCCAGGCCGAGCAGAACGCCGCTGATGACGGGTATGAGCTCCATGGCTTAACCCCACCTTCGCACGTTGAAGATATCCTCCGGCAGTTCCATGCCGAAGGCCTTGAGCCGGTCGGCGAACTTGGGCCGGATGCCCGTCGCCTTCAGCTCGCCCAGAACCCGGCCGTCGGGGTCGATGCCGGTCTGCCGGAAGACGAAGATGTCCTGGAGGGTGACCATGTTCCCCTCCATCCCCGAGACCTCGGTGATCTGGACGATCCTCCGGGAGCCGTCCACCAGCCGGGCGAGCTGAATGATCATGTGGATGGCCGAGGCGATCTGCTCCCGGATGACTATTACCGGCAGGTCGAACCCGGCCATGAGAATCATGTTCTCGATCCGGGCAATGGCGTCCCGGGGCGAGTTGGCGTGGATGGTCGTCAGGGAGCCCTCGTGGCCGGTGTTCATCGCCTGCATCATGTCGAAGGCCTCCGGCCCCCGCACCTCCCCGACGATGATCCGGTCGGGCCGCATCCGCAGGGCGTTCCGGACCAGGGCCCGCTGGGTCACCTCGCCCTTGCCCTCGATGGACGGCGGCCGGGCCTCCAGGGCGATGACGTGGGGCTGTTGGAGGCTGAGCTCGATGGGGTCCTCGATGGTGATGATCCGCTCGTTGGGCGGAATCGCCGCCGAGAGGGCGTTGAGCAGGGTTGTCTTGCCGGTGCCCGTGCCGCCCGAAATCACGATGTTCAGCTTGGCCCGGACCGCCGCCCGCAGAAGCTTCGCCATCTCCTCGGTGAGGGTTCCCACCCTGATCAGGTCGGCCATGGTGTAGCGGTCGGTCCGGAACTTCCGGATGGTGATAACCGGGCTCTTCGGGCAGAGGGGCGGGATGATGATATTCACCCGGGAGCCGTCGGCCAGCCGGGCGTCCACCATCGGCGACGCCTCGTCCACGTGCCGGCCGATGGCCGAGACGATCTTATCGATCACCTGGTAGACGTGGGCGACGTCCCGGAAGTTAATATCGCTTTTGTAAATAATTCCGTCACGTTCGTAGTAGACCTCGTCGGGCGCATTGACCATAACTTCGGATACGGTGGGGTCCTGGAGCAGGGGCTCGATGGGCCCCAGGCCCAGGATGTCGTTCATGACCCGCTCGATAACCTCTTCTTTGTCGTCCCCGACCAGGTTCGGGAAGAGCTGGGAGGCCAGCTGGCGGGCCGCCTTGCGCACCTCCTCCCGGGCCCGCTCCGGGTCGAGCCGGCGCAGGGCGGCGTCGTCGAGCTGACGGATCAGGTGCTGGTGGAGCTGGGTTTCGATTTCGTGGTTGCGGTCCTCGTAGGTCTGGACCCACGGGCGGCTCCGGTTGAAGATCTGGTTGCGCTCCCACGGCTGAGTCATCTCCCGCTACCTCCCGAAAAGCAGTTTGGAAAAAATGGACCCCGACTTCGGCTTCGACTCGGGGGGCGGGGCGGTCGGGCGGCGCAGGCCGGCGACCCGCAGGGCCAGCTCCCGCATCCGCCGGGCCGTCGCCGAACCGGCGCTGTTCAACACCAGCGGCTCCCCGAGCTGGACCGACTGGCCCACGGACCGGTCGTACGGGATCTCCCAGAAGATGTCGTGACCGAGGCCCTTCTGGATGTCGGCCGGCTTGACCCCGTCCCCGCTCACCGTCCGGTTGAGGATAACCTTGACCCGGGCCGGGTCGACCCCCCACATCTGGAGGCGGGCCAGGCCCCCGGCCGTATCCCGGATGCTGGAGACCTCGCCGCTGGTGACCACCAGGATCAGGGTGGCGACCTCGGCCAGACTCCGGACGGTCCGGTCGAAGGAGCCGGCGGTGTCCACCACCACGAAGTCGAAGAGCTGGGCGAGGTGGTCGATGACCTTTTTAACGACCTCGGGGCTTACCCCCTCCCAGCCGGCCCCATCGGGCGGGCCGGCCAGCACCTGAAGGCCCGAGGGGTGAGCCGTCAGGTACCTGCGGATGCCCTCCCGGTCGAGCCGGTCGGCCGCCGGGAAGACGTCGACGATGGTCGCCTCGGGCCGCATGTCCAGCATCGTCGCCACGTCCCCGAAGGTGCTGTCGGCGTCCACCAGGACGACCGACTGGTTGGCCTGCAGGCGCAGGGCGAGGGCCAGGTTGACGGCGACGACGGTCTTGCCGATGCCGCCCTTCGCCCCGGTGACCAGCACAACCGTGCCCCGGCCCGCCGGCCGCTGGACCTGCCCGGCCTGAATGAGCCGGCGCCGCTCCTGCTGTTCCAGGACGGTGGTTATCGACTCCAGGAGCTGGGCCGCCTGCAGGGGCTTGAAGAGATAGTCCCGGGCCCCGGCGAGCATCGCCCGCCGGATCATGCCGGGGTCGGTCAGGGACGAGACGACGATGAGGGGCGTATCGGGGAGGGCCTGGGTCAGCCGCTCGGCCGTCTGCAGGGCCCGGGCCGCCGGCTCCTCCACCGAGAGGAGGATGATGTCGGGCCGGGTTTCGAGGGCGTAGGAGATGGCCGACATCCCGAAGCCGACCTCCCCGGCGCTGGTAAGCTGGGCCCGCTGGATGGCCCGTCTCAGCTCCACCCGGCTGTCCGGGTCCTCATCGGCCAGAAGAATTCGGACCTTGGTTGCCACGGAACTCACTCCCTTCTAAGACCTCCCTGCCGCCGCGGGCTCCTCCGGCCGGACCGGCTCGGCGAAGGGCGCCAGATTCTTCGGTTCAAGCTCCCCGAAGGGCCGCAGGGCCAGGGTGACCGCCTTCGCCTGCTCGACGGTGAGGGCCAGCACCTGGGCCTGCTCCGGGGTGACCGCCAGGGTCACGAAGTTGATGTTCGCATCCCGGGGCGGGGCGCCCCGAACCGACGGGTTGTAGGGGACGCCGCTGTCGATGTAGTGGCGCTGGACGGCCAGGACCTGAACGCTCTGCAGGACGGTGGCCGCCGCCCAGCGGTCATCGTCCGGTCCGGACCCGGCGTTCCGGTCGCCGAGGATCCGGCGCCGGAGAGCCCCGCCCGTCTCCTCGGCGGCCGGCTCCAGGCCCAGGTCCTTCAGGCGCATCACGGCGATAACGTCGACGAAGTCGCCGGGGGCGATCAGGGCCGCCGGACTGCGGGTGACGCTCACGGGGATGGTGAAGGCCCGCTTGCCGGGCGGAATCTGATAGGACATCGCCCGCTTCCCGCCCGGAACCGTCCGGGTCTCGGCCGGGGCGGCCGGCGCCGGGGCCGCCGTCGGCCGGGCCGCGGCCTGGGCGAGGCGGCGGCGCTCCTCCCGCAGGAGGACGGTATTGACCGCCTCGACGAGCTGGGCGGGCTGGACCGGCCGCAGAAGGTAATCCTGGGCGCCGGCCAGCATCGCCCGCCGGATGAGGGCCGGGTCGGCCAGGGCCGAGCAGACCATGAGGGGCGTCTCCGGGAGGGCCTGGGTGAGCTGGGCCGCCGTTTCCAGGGCCTTATCCACCGGCTCGCCCAGGCCCAGCAGGATGACGTCCGGGCGGGTCTCGGCCGCATAGGCGACGGCAGTTTTGCCGTAGCCCACCTCCCCGGCGCTGGTGAGCTGGGCCCGCTGGAGGGCCCGCCTCAGCTCCAGCCGGGCGTCCGGGTCTTCGTCGACGAGCAGAACCCTGACTTTAATGGCCATGGGCGTCCTCCCCCCTAGGGCTTCGAGGCCAGGGCCGGGTCGTCGAGGCGGAGCGGCCAGGCGAACGGCCCGAGGGGCTTCGGCTCCAGGTCGCCGAAGGGCCGCAGGGCCAGGGTGAGCTCCTTCGCCTGCTGGCGGACCAGGGCGAGGGCCTGGGCCTGCTCCGGGGTCAGGGCCAGGGTGATGAAGTTGACGCTGGTGTTTTTCGGCGGGTTGCCCCGGACCGAGGGGTCGTAGGGGACCCCGTTCTCGACGTAGGCCTGCTGGACGGAGAGGACCTGCACGTTCTGCAGGACCGTGACCGCCGCCAGGAGCTCGTCGTCCGAGACGTTGGCCGGCCGGTTCTGGGGCGGCTGGAGGTTGAGGTCCTTAAACCGCATCACGGCGATGACGTCGACGAAGTCGCCGGGGGCGATCAGGGCCGCCGGGCTTTCGGTGACGTTGACGGGGATGGTGAAGGCCCGCTTCCCCGGCGGAATCTGGAAGGAGATGGCCTGGACCCGGCCCGTGGTCACGAGGCGGGCGGTGCTGATCTGCTCGCCCTTTGCCACCGGGTAGCGGAGGGTCTGGTCAACGACCTGGTCGATGGAGGTTGCGGCCCCCTGGACCAGGGTGTTTTCGGGCACCTGGCGCAGTTCCACCAGGGCCGGGGTGATCTTCTGGCCGGCCGGGATGTCTTCCCGGGCGACGACGACGCTGACCATGGGGACCGGGGCCGGCCGGCGGGCCTCCAGGCTCCTGAGGAACAGGACGACCAGGACGGCCGCCGCCAGGCCCAGGAGCACGGCCAGAAGCAGAATCAGCCGATTCGCTCCCCTTCGGGGCGTCGATGTTGTCGTCTGCATAGCTCTCTACCTCCCTGACCTTGGGTTAATCGACAAGCGCCACCATGACGGGCGCAAACGGATTGTCCAGACATGTCTCCTGGCGCGGGTCACAGACCCTGTGCTGAAGGTGCGCAAGCATCAGATTCAGACCCGCCCCTGCCATCGGCGCTCCGGTTTCGCTTCTCTTTGAACCGTGTTGGTTAGTGTCCGCATGCCAGACTCGTTCCCGTACCTGTCAATCGATAAGCATTACCGTGATGGGCGCAAGCGGCCTATCTTCACTTGCCAGACCCCCGGCATACGTTTTGGGCTTCGCTGGTCCTACGACATAACCCCAGACGACCCCACAGTAAAAGTAACTAGCTTCGTCGCCCTTCTTGGGCTCTACAGACCCGCACTCCTTTTGGGCATTACCCCAGGTCCCCTTCACCGAACCGCTCCCCCTGTCCCAACCCGCGATATAGACGGTGACAAAGGCTGCCACCTGGCTTTGCATGCTTGATCCCGATCCGAAAGGCGGATAGACAATGGGTAACACAACCAGTCTGCCCAGGCACTTCTGGTACTTAGTGATATCATCGGGTGAAGCATTAGCCGGCGGTTCGCCCGAGGCTATCAGCGCTTTGTACTGCGCGCTATTCCAGCCCGGTATGTCAGCGCCATTGCTGGACGGGGCCTCGGGCTTCGCCGTCACGTCACAATCGGCCCAGTTGCCCCCCTCGAACGGCCGCAGGCGGTCCTCCAGGGCCCGGACCGTGCCGTTAACCCGGTTCCCGGGGAGTGGGTCCACATAGACGTTCTCGCCGATCTGGATAAAACCGGTGGCGCTTGACACCCCACGGATGCAGTCCTCGTACTCGTCCTGACCTCGATTACCCTCAGTGCATCCCCTTAGCTTTGCGGTGTTCCCGGAGCCCTGGGCGCCTCGGCAGTATTCGGCATTCTGCTCGGTACAGACGAGCCGGTACACCCTGCCCGCGCTCACGCCGTAGCAGGAGTCGTCACCGTTGAAGGGCCGGCTGTCAAACGAACAGTCATCTGCCGTCTTGATAAGGGCCCAGGGCATCACCTGCCCTACCGAATTAGCAGTTCCGGCCTGGGCCGTGGCCGAGGCGCTCACGTAGGCGAGGTTTACGCCGAACAGACCCGAGAGGAACGTCAGGCTGTTCCGGCGAAGCCTGACCCGCACGGTGTCATACTGGCTGTCGGTACCCCGGCAGTTCATGACCTCGACGAGGGCCACGACGTTTGAGGGCAGGGGGGAAGCGTTCTGCGAGCCGCAGGCGGACCGGTCGGGCGTTGAGATCTGGATAGGACCGGACCACCCATTCTGGGTTAGCCACCGGCTGGCGGCGTTGTAGGCGTCTGTCGGGGTCTGATTCGGGAGGCGGTAGGCGCCGGCGAGGGCGGCGGCCTCGGCCTGGTTCTGGGCCCAGCGGTGGTCGAAGTACCAGAAGCCCGCATCCAGGGCCAGCGCAAAGAGCATGAAGAAAGCCAGCAGGAGCAGGAGGAACAGCAGGGCCGTCTGGCCCCGCCGGTCGTCGATAAAGGTCGATGCGATCCTTAACCTTTTCATCTCGCCTATCCCCCACAGGGCGGGTTCGGGGCTGGCGGAGGCGTGCCGGTAGCCGTGTACGTCTGCTCCAGCATCATGTCGGCGCAGGAGACGACGCCCAGATTGGCCGGAAAGAAGAGCATATTGTAGGTGTGGTTTACCCAGACGACAATGGAGTCGCCCCGCTCGTAGTTGCTGCCCCCGTTGCGGTTAACCCAGGCAACGTACACCTCGTTCGTGTCTGATAGAATGCCGCCTGAGCGGTCCACCACACGTCGCTTGATCCGCTGGGCCACCGTGTTCAGGTCGGAGCCGCACTGGTTGGCGAAGGCGCAGGTGACCGCCCCGTAGCGGGCGCCCTCCCGCACGGCGTTGGCCACCGACACCCACTGGTACATCCAGAGGCCGAAATCGATTAGCAAGACCATAATTAGGACCACGAGCGGAAGCACCAGTAGGGTTTCTAAGGCGGCCTGACCGCAGTCCCCACTGCGATTACGATTAGCAGTACGGTCGTCGATGAAAGCCTTGACCATTTATTAGCCTCCAGGGCCACCAATGCACCGGCCGACGGCGGACGCCGATCCGACGGGATCCACGGAGGGGCAGAGCACCCCGATAAACTGAGAGAGGATGTACGGCAGGCCGAGCACGAACGCGGCACCTAAAACGAGGGCCAGTATGCCGGCAACCACCAGGTACTCGAGCGCGTTCTGGGCTGAGTCGTCGGCGAACGTAGATGCTAACGTTCGCATGGCGGTGATCCCTGCACCAAGGCCCCAGGGGTGAGGGGCAGGCCGACTTCGGCCTGCCCCACGAACAGCCCCAGGGAGTGGGTGCCGCCTTGGCCTTGGGCTAAGCCTAAGCGGGGCACGTAAGGCTGGAGAAGTTGGTGTTGAGGCCTTTAATCCCGTTGCAGACAACTTTCACCAGCTCAGTCATCCAATTTGGCGCTACGACCATCGCGGCGATGAGCGCGACCGATACGGCACCGATGATGAGGATGTACTCGAAGGCGTCCTGCGCGCGTTCGTCGCGGAGCCAGGTTCCGAGCAGAGCCCGGAGGTACCAGTAAAGATGAGCCATGGGTTAACAGACCTCCCTTTTGAGAGTTTTCTGGGATTTTCCGTTCCGGCGCTCCGCTCACGCTTCCGGGGCGTCGTGGATTCAGACGCCCCGCCTGTCCGCTTCGGCGTGGGTAAGAAAGTTATCTCCCCGCTTTTTCGGCCATCACCCCCTTCATCCGGCCTCGCCAGGCCGGCGGCCCCAGGGAAAGACCCCCACAGCCGGCCGGCCTGTCTACAGCCTGTCTTTTCACCATACACACTAACGGCCTGCGGTTAAGAACCGGTGGCCGAACGGTTAATTTTCGGTTTAGATTCCCGCCGGGAACCGATACTTTCGTACCGGCCCGCCGTCCGGCGGATGGTCAGCGTCTCCGGCGGGGCCGCCGCCTCCCCACCCGTCCCCACCACCAGCCGGTAGCCGGTCCGGTTCACGCTCACAATGGCCAGCTTATCCGTCACCCTGGCCAGCTTGCGCCGCAGGTGGCTTATGTGGGTCTTTAAAAGCTGGCGCTCCCCGGCGTCGTAGCCGCAGGCGTACTCCAAGAGCCGGCCCGCCGGCACCACCCGCCCGGCGTTCACCCCCAGGATGTGGAGGAGTCGAAACTCCGTCGGAGTCAGGCTCACCACCGCCTCCCCCCGCCGGACCTGGTGGGCGTCCAGGTCCAGGACGACGTCCCCAACATGAAGCTGGCGGGTGAGCTCCTCGGCGTCCGCCCGCCCGGCCCGCCGGGCCACCGCCCGGATCCGCCAGGCCAGCTCCCGGTAACTGCACGGCTTGGTGATGTAGTCGTCGGCGCCCAGGGCGAACCCCCGGGCCAGGAACTCCTCGTCCTCGAGGGCGGTCACCAGGATGACCGGGGTGTCCCCCTCCTCCCGGATCCGGCGCAGGACCGTATACCCGTCCATCCGGGGCATCTTGATATCCAGCAGGATGACGTCCGGCCGGTTCTTCTTCCAGAGCCGGAGGGCCTGCTCCCCGTTCATGGCCGTAATAACGTCAAAGCCTTCCCGCCGCAGGGCGTAGGAGGTGACATCCAAAAAATCGATGTCGTTGTCAACGAGCAGTACGAGCATTCAGAGCCTCCTGTTTTTCTGGGCGCCGTCGGGCGGCTCGCAGCCGGCCGCCGGAATCGCCAGCCGGAATGTGGTGGCCTGGCCGGGCCGACTGCTCACCCCGACGCTCCCGCCGTGGAGCTCGGCCACCCGCCGGACCAGGTAGAGCCCGAGCCCCATACCCCCGGACCCCGGCCGGCCGGTAACGTAGGGCTCGAAGAGGCGCTGGGCCTGCCGGGTCGAAAGGCCGGCCCCGTGGTCGGTCACCCGCACCTCCACCTTCGTCCGCCCGGAGTGGACCGCCACCTCGATGGTGTCGCCCCTGGGACCGTACCGGATGGCGTTGGTGAGCAGGTTTACAACCGCCTGCGAGAGCCAGCACGGGTCGCCCCAGACCGGGACGGCCGGCACCGCGCAGACGTAGCGGAGCTGCTGTTCCCGGGCGGCCAGCAGGGGCGCCACCAGGTCGAGGGCCGGCTCAACCCAGTCCCGGACGGTGATGAGCCGCCGTTGCAGGACGACCTCGCCGGTGATGACGGCGGTCCAGGCCGGAATGCTTTCGACCAGGCGCTCGACCCACAAAAGGCCCTGCTCGACCCAGCCGAGGAGGCGGGCGGTCTCGCCGTCGGGGGCGTCGACCGAGCCCCGCAGAAGCTCGAGGGCCGAGCGGGCGACGGCGAGGGGCGTGCGGACCTCGTGAAGAAAGACTTCCCGGAAAAGGGCCGTGGGCGGCAGGGAATCGCCGCGGTCCCGGCCTGTTCGGGCCGGGCCGAAGCCGCTTCTGGTGAGGGTTAACCCGGAAACCATTTCGGGAGCCTCCCGAGCCTTTAAAAAACGTCAGCCCATGCAGGTGCCCGCTGGGCTTCGCTCGGGTGGACCCCCACGGCGAACCGGTAAGTTTACCCCGGCGCCGGGCTTCGCTCAGCTATCGGCGCTTCGAGCGTGTGCCCGTCGAACCGATTCGCTTCGCCACACAATCATGCGGCAGGCAGGTAGCGGAACCGTGTAAAAACGGTTAAGAAACGGTTGAGAATCTTTCCGGGCAGTTCGGCATCCTAACCGCCTGCCTGTTACCCCAATGATAAATACCGGCTGGCAAAAAGTCAACGGTACGTCCGTACTTTCGGCCTCGTCCCTTTCCCGCCGGAGGGGAGGGCGGCGGCCGCTGGCTTCGGACGGCGGGCCGTGTTAAGCTCGTGGTGTGGCGATTCCTTACAAGGGGGAGGTATCCGACCGTGGATGTTAAGCTTTCCGGCCGCTGTTGCGAGTTTATTCCTCTTAATCAGCGCCAGCGCAAGCCCCGAACCCGGGGCGTAACGGAGATCCGCGGCCCGTACTACACCCCCATGGGCCGCCGGTATCTGGAGGACATCCTCTCCACCGTCGGCGAGTACGTGGATATCTTAAAGTTCGCCGGCGGCTCCTTTGCCCTTATGCCCCGCCGGGCCGTAAAAGAGATCATCGACCTGTGCCACGAGTACGACGTTCGGGTCTCCACCGGCGGCTTTATCGAGACGGTTCTCCGCTACGGCCCCGACATGGTGGACCAGTACCTGGAGGAGTGCCGGATGCTCGGCTTCGACATCGTCGAGATCTCCCGCGGCTTTATTTCTATACCCGAGGACGACATGGTCCGGCTGGCCGAGCGGGTAATGCAGTTCGGCCTCAAGGTCAAGCCCGAAATCGGGGTGCAGTTCGGGGCCGGCGGGGCCACCGCCGCCGAGGAGCTGGCCGTCGAGGGGGTCATGGACCCGATGGTGGCCATCCGGGCCGCAAAGCGCTACCTGGACCTGGGCATCGACCTCATCATGGTCGAGTCGGAGGGCATAACCGAAAGCGTCCGGCAGTGGCGGACGGATATTGCGGCCAAGCTCATCGACGCCGTCGGCCTCGAGCACCTGATGTTCGAGGCCGCCGACCCGGCCGTATTTTCCTGGTACATCAAGAACTTCGGCCCGGAAGTCAACCTCTTCGTCGACCACTCCCAGATCGTCGAGCTCGAATGCCTGCGCTCCGGCATCTGGGGCACAATGAGCACCTGGGGCCGGGTCCTCACCTACAAGGGGCCGGTACCCGAAAGCCCCAAGCAGTAACGGCCGCATCCGGCCGGCCGATTGCCGGGCGGGCCGGCCCCGTGTTAGACTGAAGGGCGATGCCGGCCAGGGTCTATACGGCCGCAACCGTCGGGCTCCAGGGGGTCCTGGTCGAGGTTGAGGTGGATATCTCGCCGGGGCTCCCGGCCTTTAATATTGTCGGCCTGCCCGATGCGGCCGTTCAGGAGGCCCGGGAGCGGGTGCGGGCGGCCATCCGCAACTCCGGCTTTGAGTTCCCCCAGCGCCGGATCACCGTAAACCTCGCCCCCGGCGACCTCCGGAAAGAAGGTCCGGCCTACGATTTGCCCATTGCCCTGGGCATCCTGGCCGCCTCGGGCCAGGTCGACGGGGTGGGGGACCGGGGCCTTTACCTGGGGGAGCTGAGCCTTGAGGGGGAGATCCGCCCGACCCACGGGGTCCTCCCCATGGCGGCCCTGGCCCGGGACCGGGGCTTTAAAGAGGTCATCGTTCCCGAGGCCAACGCCCGGGAGGCCGCCCTCATCTCGGCCCTGGAGGTCCGGCCGGTGCCGAACCTTAAGGTCCTGGTCGACCACCTGACCGGGGCCCGGCCCATCGCCCCCTACCGGCCGGCCGTAGAGGAAGGCGGCCTCTCCCCGCCGCCCCCGGAGGTCGACCTGGCCGACATCCGGGGTCTCGAGCACGCCAAGCGGGCCCTGGAAGTTGCGGCCGCCGGGGGCCACAACATCCTGCTGGTTGGTCCGCCGGGAACGGGCAAGACCCTGCTGGCCAAGGCCCTGCCGGGCATCCTGCCCGAGCTCAGCTTTGAGGAGGCCCTGGAGGTCACCCAGGTCTACAGCGTGGCCGGCCTGCTCCCGGCCGAATCGCCCCTCATCCGGGCCCGGCCCTTCCGGGCGCCCCACCACACCATCAGCACCGCCGGGCTGGTGGGCGGCGGCCGCTGGCCCCGGCCCGGCGAGATCAGCCTGGCCCACCGGGGCGTGCTCTTCCTGGACGAGATGCCCGAATTCGGCACCCACAACCTGGAGCTCCTGCGCCAGCCCCTCGAGGACCGGCAGGTCGTCATCAGCCGGGCCCAGGGAAGCCTGGCATTTCCGGCAAACTTCTTGCTGGTTGGGGCGATGAATCCGTGCCCCTGCGGGTTTCACGGCGACCCGTTCAAGCCGTGCCTATGCCCGCCGTCAGCCGTGGCCCGCTACCAGCGCCGGCTCTCCGGACCCCTCCTGGACCGCATCGACATCCGGGTCGAGGTGCCCAGGATCGAATACGCCAAGCTCACGGCCCCGGAAGCGGCCGAGCCGTCGGCCGCCGTCCGGACCCGGGTTGCGGCCGCCCGGGAGGTTCAGCGGCGCCGGTTCGCCGGCACGCCGCTGACGGCCAACGCCGAGATGGGACCCGGCGAGGTCCGCCGCTTCTGCGAGCTGGGCCCGGAGGCCCACAACCTGATGCGGGCGGCCGTGGGCCGGTTCCAGCTCTCGGCCCGGGCCTTCCACCGCACCCTCAAGGTCGCCCGGACCATCGCCGACCTGGCCGGCTCGGAATCCATCGGGCCGGCCCACGTCGCCGAGGCCCTCCAGTACCGGGCCTTCGAAGCCGCACACTAGAGGGGAGGCGTACCCATGGCCGAACTGGACGACCTTCTCCGGGAAGTCGACGCCGCCGTCGACGAGATCGTCCGCTTTCATCAGGATATCGTCCGGATTCCGACGGTTAATACCGGCCAGATGCCGACCGGCAACGAGACCGCCTGCTGTGAGTACATCCGGGACCGGCTCGGCGCCGAGGGCATCGGGGCAAAGATTCTCGAGTCGGCCCCCGGCCGGGGCAACCTGGTCGCCCGGCTGAAGGGGGACGGCTCCGGCCCGAGCCTGCTTTTGATGAGCCACCTGGACGTGGTCCCCGTCGAGGACCCGGCCCGCTGGCGCTACCCGCCCTTTGACGCCGTCCTGGCCGAGGGCCGCATCTGGGGCCGGGGAAGCGACGACGCCAAGGCGGTGGCCACCGCCGGCTACTTCGCCGCGGTCCTCTTAAAGCGGTCGGGCCTTGGGCTTAAAGGCGACCTCATCTACACGGCCACCGCCGACGAAGAATCGGGCGGGTTTTACGGCTACGGCTGGCTGGCCCGGAATGCCCCCGAAGAAATCCGGGCCGACTACGCCCTGAACGAGGGCGGCGGCTACCCGGTCCGGAGCCGCCGGGGCCTGGTCTATGAGCTGGGCATCGGGGAGAAGGGTCGGGTCGAGGTAACCATCACCATCCGGGGCCGGAGCGGCCACGCCTCCCGGCCCTGGGATGCGGATAACGCCCTGCTCAAAGCGGGGCGGGTCCTCAACCCGATCGAAAATTACCGGCCCGAAATCGACCTCTCGTCCCCGGTCTTCGACTATCTGCACGAGGTCGACGCGGGCCTCGGCCGGCCGACGCCCGAGACCCTGGAGGAGACGCTGGCCCGCGTGAAAGAAATCGACCCCCAGCTCTCATCCCTGCTCCGGGCCCTCTCCCGGATGACCCTGACGCCGACGGTTCTTCAGGCCGGGGTCAAATCCAACAGCATCCCGGCCAGCGCCACCCTGAAGTGCGACGTCCGGACCCTGCCGGGCCAGGACGAAAATTACGTCCGGGCCGAGCTGGAAAAATTGCTGGCCGGCATCGAGGGGGTGAGTTTCGAGGTGGAGACCTGGGCCCGGTCAACCCAGTCGCCCTTCGGCACGCCCTTCACCGATGCCCTGCGCCGGGCCCTGGCGGCCGCCACCGGCCGGGAAGACGTCCGGCTCATCCCGGCGCTGACGGCCGGATTCACCGACTCGCAGTGGGTCCGGCCCTTAGGAGTTGCGGCCTACGGGTTTGCGCCCATCCACCCGGAAAGCGAAACCTACCGGCCCGGGGTCCACGGCATCGACGAGAACTTCGCCGTCCGGGACCTGCTGGTCCGGACAAAGGCTTACCTGGCCGCCGCCTATTTCACGCTGGTCGAAGGGCTTTAAACCTACTCGAGGACCCGGACGGTTACGCGGAAGCGGCGGAAGCCGCAGGCGGCCGCCAGCTCGGTGAAGCCGACCACTTCGGCCCGCTTCCAGTCCCGGCCGTCGGATACAACCGTCCCGACGGCCGGGACGGCATCGGCCCCGGTCCGGAGGAGCTGGCCGAGGGGCCGGTTTTCGGCATCGAAGACAAACCAGACGGCCTGCGGTTCCATGGGGCGGTCAATCCGCATGGATTATATCCGCCGGAAGGAGGGATTTAAAACTCCTCGGGGGCATCCAGCGCGGCCCGGAGCCGGTCCTCGGCCCGCCGCCGGAGGGCCCAGACCGCCCGGGGCTTGATTTTTAAAATCTCGGCCACCTCCTCCACCGTGCGCTCCTGCCAGTAGGTTAAAAAGATAACCCAGCGCTGTTTGCGGGAAAGCTTTTTAAGGGCCCGCTCCAGGCGGGGCGAGACCTCGTCCAGCCGGGGCTCGGCCGCCGGGTCAACAACCGCATCGACACCCGCCTCATTAAGGGGCACCTCCCGGCCGATCCGCCACCGCTCCCGGCGCAGGAAGTTATAAAGCCGCCAGCGCAGGTTGCGCTGAAGATAGTAGGTGAACCCCACACCCCGGGCCGGGTCGTAGGCCCGGATAAGCTCAATAAGAATCCGGATACCCTCCTGGAAGAGGTCGGCCCGGTCGAGGTGACCGGCCGACCGCCCCCCGAGCCGGATGGTGTCAAAAACGGTCCGGCCCAGCAGGGGGCGGTAGCGGTCAAGGAGAAGCTGGAGGGCCCGCCGGTCGCCCCGCTGGGCAAGCAGAACCAGGTTTTCGCCGGAATCGGCCATCGGACATCCCCCTTCAAGGACTTTTCTTCCCTTGCGGCTGTCCCCCAGGGAAGAGAACAACCGCCTGAGATGCGGCACGCCGCATCCCTACATGAATAGCTCAAATGTTCTAATCATGTCAAGGGTGGCGGCCGGGGCGGCCCGGCGCTATACTTTATTTTCGGAATGGTTGAGGAGCCCCGCTTTTTCATCGACCTGGACAGGTTCCAGAAGCAGAACCGGGATTTTAAGGTCTTTGTTCGCAGCCGGATCTGTCCCGACTGCCTCGAGCGGATCGGCGAGGAGGTCGAGGAGCGGCGCCCCGCCGTCGACCCCCAGAGCGGGCGGGTTGTCTTCCAGACGGTCAAGGTCCGCTACGGTGAGGACCCCTTCGAGTGCTTTCTTACCCACTGCGGCCGGCTGGACGACTTCATCCCGCCCAACACGCCCCTGCTGGAGGCCATCTTTCGGGTCTTCCTGGCCAACGGCAACCGGCCCCTGACCCTGGACGAGATCCGGCAGGAGCTGGAGGTCTGGCCGGGGGTTGCCGAGAAGGTCCGGGCCCTGGCCCCGGAGGCGCTGGAGCGCATCATCCGGTCCGACGACTATTATGGGTTTGCCGAGGTCGCACCGGTCGAAGAGGGCGCCACGGCTGCCGGTTGAAGACCGCCTCGGCTACCGCTTCAACAGCCCGGACCTTCTGCGCCAGGCCCTCGTTCACCGCTCGTATTTAAACGAGAACCCGGGCTTTGACCTGCCCGATAACGAGCGGCTCGAATTCCTGGGCGACGTCGTCCTGAGCCTGATTGTCGCCGAGACCCTCTACCGCCGCTTCCCCGACCTGCCCGAGGGCAAGCTTACCCGGCTCCGGGCCTGGCTGGTCCGCACCGAGACCCTGGCCCGCTGGGCAAAGGAGGTCGACCTGGGCTCCGAGCTCCTTCTCAGCCGGGGTGAGGACCAGACCGGCGGCCGGGACCGGCCGTCCATCCTGGCCTCGGCCTTCGAGGCCGTCCTCGGGGCCGTCTACCTGGACGGCGGCCTCGACGCCGCCCGGAAGGTCCTTCTGCCCTTCATTGAGCGGGAGCTTGAAAAGCTCCGCGACGCCGACCAGGTCCTCGACCCGAAAACCTGGCTCCAGGAGGTCACCCAGGCCCGCTGGAAGCTGACCCCCGTTTACGTCACCGTCCACCACACCGGGCCGAGCCACCGGCGCCGGTTCACCGTGGAGGTCCGCCTCGGCGACCGGGTCCTGGCAACCGGCGAGGGCTACTCGAAGCGGGCCGCCGAGCAGGACGCCGCCAGGAAGGCCCTGGCCAGCCTCGAGGCCGGTTCCCCATAATTTCCCGGATGGGCAAATTCTTCCGGCTCCGGCGCCTTCGCCTGCGGGGCTTTAAGACTTTTGCCGACCCGACGGTGGTCGAGCTGGTCGCCCCGGTTGTCGCCCTGGTGGGCCCGAACGGGTCGGGCAAGAGCAACCTGGTTGAGGCCGTCCGGTTTGCCCTGGGCGAGACCAACCCCCGCAGGCTCCGCCTCGGCCGCTGGGAGGAGGCGGTTTTTGCCGGGGGTCCGGGCCGGGCCCCGGCCGGCCTGGCCGAGGTCGAAATCGTCCTCGCCGACGATGAGGGGGACGAGGTCAGCTTCTGCCGCCGGGTCCACCGTGCCGGCGACCACGAGTACCTGGTCAACGGCCGGCCGGTCCGCCAGCGGGACTACCTGGATGCCCTCGCCGACCACGGCCTCGGGCCCGACGGCCCCTGGCTCGTGGTCCAGGGCGGCGCCGACCGCTGGCTTAACCTCCGGCCGGTGGAGCGCCGCCAGCTCCTCGAGGCCTCGGCCGGCCTCGCCTTCTACCGGCAGGAGCTGGCCGAGGCCGCCGACCACCTGGCGGCGGCCGCCGCCGACCTGACCCGGCTCAAGGACCGGCTCGCCGAGCGCCGCCCCCGCCTGGAGGCCCTGGCCCGCCAGGCCGAGACCTTCCGCGCCTGGCAGGCCCTCGAGTCCCGCCGGGTTGCCCTCCTCGGGGCCATCCGCCGGGCCGAATGGCTCGAACGCCGCCGGCGGGTTGAGGAGGCCGAGGCCGCCCTCGAGGCGGCCCGGCAGGCGGTGGCGGCCGCCCGGCAGCAGCTCCTTGAGCTTGAGGGGCGGGCCCGGGAGCTTCAGACCCGGACCGAAGCGGCCGAAAGCCGGGTCCGGTCCGCCCGGGAGGCCCTGGAGGCCGCCGAGGCCGGGCTGGGCCGGGCGGTCCGCCGGCAGGAGGAGCTTCAGGACCGGCTGGGGCGGGGCCGGGACCAGCTTGGCGAACTGGGCCGGGCCCTCGCCGCCGGGGTCGAGGAGCGGGCGCGGCTCGAGGCCGAGCTCAGCCGGGCCGAAGCCGAACTTAATGCCCTGGACGCGGAGCTTCCAGCCTGGGAGTTCCGGGTTCGCCGCTTCAGGGCCTGGGCGCCGCGGCTGGCCGCCCGGGCCGAGGCGCTCACGGCCGCGGCCGCCCGGGCCCGCCGGCAGGCCGAAGACCGGGCCGCCCAGGAGGCCCGCCTGCGCCGGGCCGAAGCCGACCTCCTGGCCCGGCTTGAGGCCGCCCGCCGGGCCCTGGTCGACGTCCGGGCCGGGCTTTTGAGTGCCGAAGACTCCCCTTCGGAAGCCGACCTGCAGCGGCTCGCCGCCCGGCTTGACCAGCTCCGGACGGCCGAGGCCGAACTCAACGAAAGGGTCGGGGCGCTCCGGGCCGGGCTCGGCGCCCTCAAGCGCCGCCGGCAGGACCTCGAAGCCGAACTGAACCGCCAGCGCTCGGCCCTGAAGGCCCTGGAAGGCCAGACCCCGGAAGCGGCCGATACCCGCCTGCTCGGCCGTATTCGCTGGCCGGCCGAGCTCACTGCCGGCCTCGAACTTGTACTGGGGCCGGCGGCCGAGGCCCGGGTTGTCTTCGACGTCCCGACCGACGGCCTGGTTCCCGACCAGCCCCTGGTCGTCCCCCGGTCCGGTCCGCTGCCCGGCATGCCACCGCCGCCGGCCCTGGCCGGGGTTCGGGGCCGGCTCATCGACCTCATCGAGGCCGCCGATGCCGACCGGCCCTGGCTCGAGCGGCTGCTGGGAGATGTCCTGGTGGTCGATTCGCCGTCGACGGCCTGGCAGGTCTGGGTCGAGGGTCTCTGGCCGGGCCGGGTCGTCTGGATTCAGGGCGTCCTCTGGCAGCCCGACGGGCTCGTACTGCCGGCGGCCGCCGGCCGGGCGGTGCGGACCGAGGCCCGCCGGCGGGCCCTGGCCGCCGAGGTCCGGCGGCTGGAGGCGGAGCTTGCCGGCCTGGTGGAAGCCGCGGCCCGGACCGAGGCCGACCTTGGCGGACTCGCCGCCAGGCTCGAGGCCATCCGGGCCGAAAGGCAGGCGGCCGAGGCTGACCTTGCCAGGGCCCGGGCCGAAGTCGAAGGGGCTGCCGCCCGACGGAGCCGCCTCCGGGCCGAACGCCGCCGGGTCCTTGACGAGGTGGCCCGTCTGCGGCGGGACCTCCGGAAAGTCCGGGCCGAGCTGGAGGCCCTCGCCGGGCCGGGCAGTTCCCCGGATGCGGCCGACCTTGCCCGGCGGGCGGCCCGGGCCCGGGACGTGGCCGGGCGGGTCAGGCGGGCCCTGGGGGCGGCCGAGGCCCAGTTAAGGAGGCTTTCTGAACTCCGCCAGGCCGCCTCAGCCCGGGCCGAGCGGACCCGGGGCCGGCTTCGGGAGCTGGAAATGCGTCAGGCCGGGCTTCTCGAGGCCCGTGCCCGGCTTGAGGCTGAGCTGGCCCGCCTCGAAGCCGAGCTTGGGGAGGTGGCCGGGCAGATTCCTGACCTGGCGGCCGGGGTGGAGGCCCGCCGGCAGGTCCTGACCGGCGCCCGGTCAGAGGCCGAACAGCTCAGGCAGGCCCTGGGTGACCTCGGCCGGGAGCTGGCCGAGGCCCGCCGGCGGCTCGAAATCCAGACCAGGCTGGCGGCCGGGGCCGGGGAGAGGGCCCGGACGGCGCGGGAGGCGCTGGCTGAGCTGACCGGGAGGCTTTCGGCCGAGGGTTTCGACCCGGAGGAGCTCGCCCGGGCGGAGGCTCTGCCCGAAGGCGACCCGGCTGAGCTGGGCCGGGAGCTGCGCCGGGTGGAGGCCGAGCTCCGCCGGCTCGGGCCGGTAAATCCCCTCGCCGAGACCGAATATGCCCGGGAGCGGGCCGAGGCCGAAAGGCTTGAGGCCGAAATCGCCGACGCCGAGGCGGCCCGGGCCGAACTCCACCGGAATATCCGGCGGCTCGAGGCCGAGCTTGACCGGCGCTTCCGGCGGCTGGTCCGGGAGGTTTCGGCCGGCTTCGACCGGATGGTCCGGGAGCTTTTCGGGGGCGGGTCGGGTCGGCTGGTTCTGACCGACAGCCCGGCGGACGAGCGCTCGGGCCTGGAGCTGGTGGTCAGACTTCCGGGCCGCCGGATTGACGGCCCCGGCGCCCTCTCCGGGGGCGAGCGGACCCTGGTTACCCTGGCCCTTGTCCTGGCCTTCCTGAGCCTCGGGCCGACGCCCCTCTGCCTCCTGGATGAGGCCGACGCCGCCCTGGACGAGGCCCGGCTGGTAAAGTTTGCCGACCTGCTCGGGGAGTTCGCCGACCGGACTCAGTTCCTGGTCGTCACCCACAGCCGGCCGACCATGGAGCGGGCCGGGGCCCTCTTCGGCCTCAGCATCACCCCCGAAGGCACAAGCCGCATCTTCTCCCTCCGCCTCGAGGACGTGCCCTTCAGCTGATGAGGGGAAGCTGACGGCTGGACCGGCCGGCCCCGGCGGCCCGCTCCTTATACTCCCGGGCCAGGGCGAGGAGTTCCCCGGCGCTCCGGCGGTTGACGGCCGTATCCCCCCCGAGCATGGCCGCGAGTTCGGCAACCCGCTCGGCCCCGCTGAGGCGCCGGACCCGCACGACTGCCCGGTCGCTGGCCAGCTCCTTGGTAACGGCCAGGTGGTCATCGGCAAAGGCCGCGACCTGGGGCAGGTGGGTTATGCAGAGCACCTGGTGGTGGCGGCCCAGCCGCCAGAGGGTCTCCCCGACCACCTGGCCGCTCCGGCCGCCGACCCCAACATCCACCTCGTCGAAGACCAGGGTCGGCACCGGGTCGGCTTCGGCCAGGACAACCTTGAGGGCAAGCATCAGGCGGGCAGTCTCACCGCCGCTGGCAACCTTCGCCAGGGGCCGGAGGGGCTCACCGGGGTTTGTCGAAACCAGGAATTCCACCCGGTCGATGCCGGTCAGGTCAAAGGCGACGGTCTGACCGTCCACGGGCAGGCCCTCGCCTTCAGGGGCCTCCCCGGTGGCAAAGCCCACCTGAAAGCGGGTGTGGCCCAGTTTCAACCCTTCCAGTTCCGCCGCAACCGCCGCCTCCAGCCGGCGGGCGGCGTCCCGGCGCCGGGCGGAAAGCTCCCGGGCCCGGAGGGCAAGCTCCGTCCGGAGGGCTTCGAGCTCGGCCTCGAGCTCGGCGAGCCGCTCTTCACCGGTAAGGGTCTGCTCCAGTTCGGCCCCGGCCCGGTCGGCGTAGGCCAGGATGTCGGCCACCGTCGGCCCGTACTTGCGCTTGAGCCGGTCGATGAGCCGGAGCCGCTCTTCAACCTCGGCCAGCCGGGCCGGGTCGGCCTCAACCCCTTCGGCGTAGTTCCGCAGCGCCCGGGCGAGGTCGGTCAGCCGCTCGGTCGCATCGGTGAGGTCCGACAGGAGGGGCTCCAGCCCCCGGTCAAATTCGGCCAGGGCCTTAAGCTCGAGGGCGGCTTCGGCGAGCAGGTCGAGGGCGGCCGGGCGGCCGGGACGGCCCTGACGGAGGGCGGCGTAAGCCGCCTCGGCCCGCCGGCGGATCTCCTCGGCGTTGCTCAGCCGCCGGTGCTCGTCCAGGAGCCGTTCTTCTTCCCCGGCCTGGAGGTTCGCCGACCGGATCTCGTTGACCTGAAACTCAAGGAGCTCAAGCCGCCGGTCGCGGTCGGCCAGGGCCTGGCGGAGGCCGTCGATTTCGGACCGGAGCCGCCGGTAGCGCTGAACGAGGCCGGCAAACTCCCGGCGCGCCGGCTCGAGGCCGCCGTAGCGGTCCAGCAACTCCAGCTGTTCGGCCGGCCGGAGGAGGGAGAGGTTTTCGGTCTGGCCGTGGATGTCGACGAGCCGGCGGCCGACCTGCTGGAGCACCGACGCCGGGACGGTCCGGCCGTTCAGGCGGCCGAGGCTGCGGCCGCCGGCCTGAATCTCCCGGCGGAGGATGAGCAGGCCGTCCTCGGCCTCGAAACCCAGCTCGGCGAGCTGGCGGGTAACTTCCGGGGGTGCACTGCCCAGGTCGAAGACGGCCTCCACGGCGGCCTGGGCGGAGCCGGCCCGGACCATAGCCGGGTCGGCCCGGTCGCCCAGGACGAGGGCCAGGGCGTCGATGATTATGCTTTTGCCGGCGCCGGTTTCGCCCGTAAGGAGGGTAAGGCCCGGGCTGAACTCGAGGTCCAGCCGGTCGATAATGGCAAAGTCCCGGATGCGCAGTTCGAGCAGCATCGCCCCTGGCTCACAGCTCCGATTCCCGACCCCGCAGCCGCCGCAACAGCGAGCTGTAGAAATAGTTCCGGGGCTGCCAGCGCAACAGGTTTGCGGTGTAAGGACTTAAAGTTGCGCAGACCAGGTCGCCCTGCTCGAGGGGCAGGTGCTCCTGGCCGTCGACAACCAGAAACGGCTGGTGGTCGGCAACGGCTTCCATCTCAATTTTAGCCCCGCCGGGCACGATCAGGGTCCGGTCGAAGGAGAGGTGGGGGTTTATCGGGGTGATCAGGATGTCCGGGAGCTCCGGGTGAAGGATGGGTCCGTCGGCGGCCAGGGCATAGGCGGTACTGCCGGTGGCGGTGGCAACAATAACCCCGTCCCCGACGTAGGTCGTCAGGTAAGCCCCGTCCACGCAGGTGCGCACCCGGATGACCCGGGCAACACTGCCCCGGCTGATAACCACGTCGTTCAGGGCGAGCAGCTCCCGGACGGTTGAGCCTGAGCGGGTAAGGGTTGCGGCCAGCATCCGGCGCCGCTCAACCCAGCCGTCGCCTTTAAGGAGGTCGGGAAGGCGCTCGAGGAGCTGATGGGGGTCGAACTCGGTCATAAAGCCGAGCCGGCCCAGGTTGACGGCAAGGATGGGGATGCCCAGGGGCGCCGCAACCCGGGCCACGGCCAGGATCGTCCCATCCCCGCCGAGGCTGATGATCAGGTCGGCCTCAAGGGGTTCCGGGGGGAAGGCGACGTCGGCGACCCAGGCGTCAAGACCAAAGCCACTCAGGCGCTGGCGAACAACGGTGGCCCAGTGGGCGGCGTTTCGGACCCTGGGCTGGAAGACTATGCCGATTTTCCGATACAAAGCCCGGGTCTCCTGCGGATTCCGTACAAAAGATACGGTTTGTGGGCCGTCAAGTCAAGGCGCCGACCCGGCCCCGAATAAAAACCACCGGTCCCCGGTCGGGACCGGTGGCGCAGAGGAGTGGGGACGCTGGGGCCCGGAGTGAAAGGAGGGCAGGCAAACCTCAGAAGGACCCAGGCGCTGGATTTTCTGACCCTATATTTTGTTCCACAAAAATATTAGCGCCCGGCCCGGGCCCGATGGTAAGAATTCGGTAAAGAAATGGCAAGAGTTTTGTAAAAGCGCCCGGCATGCCGGCTCAGGGCGGTTCGCCCGGCAGGGTTCCGCCCTTATCTGGGACCGGCCCGACGACCCTTCGGGCGACGATGATAAACCCGGTGTGGGCCACCATCCGGTGGGCCGGGCGCATGCTCATCCGGCTTACATCCCAGGGGCGGTGCAGGGTCTCGAAGGCCTCGATGAGGCCGAAGTCCGGGTGCTCGACCAGGGCCATTACGGCCTGGTGAACCTGGATGGTGGTCGGCAGGTAGACCATGATGATGCCCCCCGGCCGCAGGGCCCGGGCGGCGTGGGGGACCGCCCGCCAGGGCTCGGGCACGTCCAGCAGGACCCGGTCCAGGTCGGTCTCTTCGATGCCCTCGTATACGTCAGCAAGCCGGGTAATCAGGTTCGGCGGGGTGCCGAGAAAGTCGCCGATGTTGCGCAGGGCCAGGTTCAGAAATTCGGGCCGGGTCTCGTAGGCGATCACCTGCCCGGCGGGCCCCACCGCCCGCAGGAGGGCCAGGGTCAGGGCCCCCGACCCGATTCCGGCCTCCAGCACCCGGGCGCCCGGGAAGATGTCGGCCCAGACCAGGATGGACCCGATATCTTTCGGGTAGATGACCTGGGTCCGGCGGGGCATCTTTAAGATATAGTCGGCCAGCCGGGGCCGGACGGCGATGAGGGGTTCGCCGACTGACGAGTAGACGACGGCCCCTTCCGGCTGGCCGATAATCTGGTCGTGGCGAACACTGCCCCGGGCGAAGTCGAACCGCCCCCCGGCCCTGAGGCGGACCGGATAGCGCCGGCCCTGCCGGTCGAAGAGCATGATGAGTTCGCCCTCGGCGAACGGCGCGCCGGCCGGGGGTCGGGGCGGGCCGAAGGGCGGCTCCATCAGTGGATGACGGCCGGGATGGAGGTTGCCCGGTAGATGCTGTTGAACAGAAAGTTGTAAGTTCCCCGGGCCTGAGCCCGGAACTGGACCGGCAGGCCGAGGAGAATAACCCGGCCCTTGCCCAGGGGGACCTCGACGATGGCGGCCCGGTTGAAAAGGTGCTCCGGGCCGAGGATCCAGCCGGCCAGCAGGGGGTTTGCAAACGGGTAGTGGGCGACGACCGTACCCTGCTGGACCTCGAAGGCCGGGCTGTTGACGAACATGCCGGCCTCCTCCCGCCGGTAGCCGTAACCCACCGGGTGGGTCGGGTCGACCAGAATCCGCAGGATCGACCCTGGGCAGTAAAACCGGTCGGATTTCACCCCCTGAAGGACGTTCCGGACGGGAAGCCAGAACCCCTGGATGACGGCGTCGCAGGCCCGGTCCAGGGCGATGAGGGTCCCGCCGGCCGCAACGAAGTCCCGCAGGGCTGACAGGCCCGGCTCGCCCAGACCGCCGCAGTATTCCGGCGGGTACTCCCGGGGCGAGTTGCCCTGTATGATTCCCCGGGCCGACTGCGACGGCAGGATGATCGCGTCGAACTCGGCCCGGAGGCGGCCCCGCCGGATATCCTGGTCTACGAGGGTCCGGTAGGGGAACTCGTAGCGCTCAAGCACGAAGCGGGTCCAGCCCTCGTCGGTGGTCGGCCGCCAGGATTTATAAATCCCGAGCCGGGCCGGCCGAACCTCGTAGCCCTCAACCTCGAGGGTGCCGGCCAGGGTCTGGACGGTCAGGCCGACCTCGGAGACCAGCGGCGGCAGGACCTGCTCCAGGCCCGGCGCCTGCGGAACGACCCAGGTGCCGGGGGGAAGCTCTTCCCCGTCGACCACCACGGGCCGGCGGGTCCGCCAGACCCGGTAGCCGGCGGCCAGGAGCCGGTTGACAACGATGGCCGTCGCCTTGACGGCGGGGGGGAGCAGGTAGCCCCGGGTGGCCGGGCCGCCCTTAATGCACCCCACCGGCCGGGGAACCTTCTCCACCCGCATGAGCTCGGCCGTAAAGGGCTGTTCAACCTGGACCACATTCACCCCCATCTGGAGGGGCAGCGAATGAGCCGGCAGGTCGTAGGGGGGTTTGGGCGGCCCGCCCGGATACTGGCGCAGGTCGGGGTAGCGCTGGGCCTCAAGCATCGTCTTGGCAAAGGCGCCGTAGGGCTGGGCCAGGGGAATCACCCAGGTTCCAGCCGGGTAAGTTGTCCGGTCGGCCTCGAAGGCCGCCTTTGCCCGGTAAATCTCGACCTGGGCAAACTCCAGGATTTCAAGCAGTTCAAAGGCCAGGATCGGGTCGGGCTGGTCGGGTGGGATTATAAACGCATAGGGCGGGTCGGTTCGCTCGATGGCCCGCTTGCTGACCAGGTAGAAGTTGCGGACCCACTCCCGGCGGTTGCGGGCGGCGTGGGTGAGGAGGGCGTAGGTGGCAATCTTCTGGTAGTCCATCACGTCCCGGAGCCGCCAGGTGCCGCCCCGCCAGACCAGGGGGTGGTTCCAGGACGCAACCTTCGGGTCGAAGCCGAAAATCTCCGAAAGCTCCTCAAACTTGAGGGTGACCGGGCTGGCGATCCGGCAGCTTGCGGCCTCGCTCAGGATCCGGACGCCCCCGTGGTAGTGCTGGTAGGCCCGGGAGGGGGAGTACGCGTCGAAGATGGCGTTGGTGACGACCCCGGCCTTGCCCCGGGCCGTAAGCTCGGCCGCCATTGCCAGCCCGAGGGCGCTGGACTGCTGGACCAGGATCGGGTCGACATTGGGGTCGATGGGATCAATGTAAGGCGGCAGGAACATTCGGGGGCCGTTAACGGCCATCTGGTGGAGGTCGTAAACGATCTGGGGGTGCCAGGCGTTGTGCAGGTGCTCGACGGTGAGGCGGGTCTCGACCTGGGTGAACATAAACCAGTCGCGGTTGTTGTCGTGGCCGCAGTACTTGTGGTAAAGCTCCGGCGGATTTGTTCCCTCGTAGGGGGTATCCAGGGTCCGGCGGTACCAGTCAACGACCAGGTTGAGGCCATCCGGATTCAAAGAGGGGACCAGCAGGAGGATCACGTTCTCTAAAATCTCCGGGGTCCGGGGGTCGGACCCGACGGCCAGCTCGTAGGCCAGCTCCGCCGAAAGCTGGGTTGCGGCGACCTCGGTTGCGTGGATGCCGCACGTCATCAGGACGACAGTGCGGCCCTGGGCAATGAGCTGCTCGGCGTCGGCCGGCTCGAGCCCCCGGGGGTCGGCCAGCCGCTGCTGAATCCAGCGGTAGTGGTCGAGACGGTTAAGGTTGTCTTCCGAGGAGATAATCGCAACGATAAAGGGGTTGCCGCCGGTCGACCGGCCCAGTTCCCGCACCCGGACGCAGGGGGCGACGCTGGCCAGGTAGCGGAAATAGTCAACAATCTGGGGCCAGTCGGCCAGGACCCGGTCCTCGCCGAGGGGAATGCCCAGGTACTCCGTCGGCGAGCGGGTCATGACCGGCAAATGGGCGCCCATCGCGGATTTTCACGCTCTATTTTAGGCCATCTCCGTCCGGCCTACAACCACTCAGCCTACCCCTCTACTATCCGGTTCGGCTTCCGATGGGAGAAAAACAGTAGTCCTGGGGCGGATGGTAACCGGAGGGGGGAGGAGGTCCCCGGCCGGGCGGGTCTTCGGCCGGGGACCTCCGGAACCGAGGGGTTAAGCGGGGCGGTCGGGTCGGCTCGGCGGTCCGAGGGCATTATCTTTTTGTTTACCCGAGGAGATCGGCCGGCCGGTTGGTAACGATTTCACTTATCCGGATGCCGAAGTTCTCGTCGACGACCACCACTTCACCCCGGGCGACCAGGGTGCCGCTCACCAGCACATCCACCGGTTCGCCGGCAAGGCGGTCCAGGGGGATCACCGAGCCCGGTCCGAGCTGGAGGATCTCCCGGATTGAAAGGCGGGTCCGGCCCAGCTCCACGGTGACCGGCAGGTGGATATCCAGCAGAAGCTGGAGGCTCCCGCCGGGCGCTGCGGACGCCTGGGCGCCCGAAAGCTCCGAAAACTCAGCCGGCCTGACCTCCGGCGTCTCCTGCGCCATTTTTCAATTCCTCCTCGGAAAGCACTTTGACGACCTGCCCGGCAAGTCTTCGTCCGACCCGGCCCGGCCGGACGAGGAACTTCGTCCGGCCGGCCACCGCAAGTTCTAAGGGCCGGTCGATGGGCTGGTCAAGGCGGATCACGTCCCCGGGCTGGAGCCCGATAAGGTCCCTGAGCGAGAGGCTGGCCCGGCCCAGGATGAGGTTGAGGTCGACCTGCGTCTGCTCGAGGCGCCGCCTTACCAGACTTTCATCCCGGTCTGGCTCCCGGCGCCGGAGATCCAGCAGCATCCGGATGTTGAGCTGGCGGGCCACCGGTTCGATGACGGGGAACGGCACGCAGAAGGTGACCGACCAGGGCCGGCCGAGCAGGTTGAACTCGACCCGGCCCTTGAGGCAGGCGTCCGTAGCCAGGGCAACCTGCACGACCGGCTGGGCCGAATAGATCAGGTCCTCGAGGGCCGGACTCAAGTCCCCCAGTATTCGCCAGGCCTCCTTGAGGTTGCCCACCAGCTGGCCTAAAAGTTCCCTCAGGAGCCGGTCCTCGATTTCAGTCGGCTCCCGAACCTGGGGCGGGGGCTGGCCGGGGCCGCCGAGCAGCCGGTCGACGATGACGAAGGCCAGGTCGATATCGACCTGCAGGAGCACCGTGCCGGGAAGGGGCGCCAAGCTTATGAGGGCGATGACCGGCCGCTCCGGCAGGCCCTGGATGTATTCGTCAAACAGGACCTGGGCAAGTTCGGCCCCTCCGCTCTGGACCGGAGTCCGCAGGTACGATGAAAGGGTGAGGCTCGAGACCCGGGCCCAGGTATTGAACATGGTCTCCAGGGCCCGGAGCTGTTCCTTGGAGAATTTATCCGGCCGCCGGAAGTCGTACGGTTTTACGCTGGCCTTACTGGATGACGAACTGGGCAAAAAAGACATCCCGAACCTTCGGCTCATGGACCACCTGACCGAATTTCGTTTTGAGTTCCGAGCGCAGGGCCTCCTTCCCTTCCGGCCGCAAAAGTTCTGCGCTCGTCCGGGAGGTTACCGTTGTGAGAAGCGCATCATCAAGCCGGGGTTTGACCGGGGCGAGCTCCCGGGCCAGCTCCTCCTGACGCTTTAGATACGCCTCGCCCTTAAGGCCGGCGGCCGTGGCGTCGTCGAACTCGATGACGACCTCAAGCTTGATATAGCGGCCGCCGCCGGGGTCGGCCAGGTTAAATACCCGCTCCTTGAGGGAATACATAACCGACCCGGACGGCGCCCCGCCGGCGGCGGGCGCCGCGCCGCCCGGAGGCCAGGGCAGGTCAACCGTCCGGCCCAGCAGCACCCCGGCCAGAAACCCCGGCACAACCAGGACGGCGGGGAACATTCTGGAAAAGACCTTCATCGCAGCTCCTGAAGCTCAGAATCGTTAAAAAGATTTGCCATCTCGGGATAGAGGACCTGGATTTCAACCCGGCGGTTGCGCATGCGGCCCTCCCGGGTGGCGTTGTCAGCCACCGGCCGGTATTCGCCGTAGCCCACGGCCGCAAGCCTGGCCGGGTCGATGCCCCAGCGGTCAGAAAGATACCGGGCGACCGCAATGGCCCGGGCGGTCGAAAGCTCCCAGTTGGTCGGATACAGGGGCGAATCGGGCGGGATGTTGTCCGTGTGGCCGGAAATCCGGACCTCGTTGCGGAGCCGGCGCAGGTGCTGGGCAAGCCGGTCGAGCACCGCCAGGGATTCCGGCCGCAGGTCCGCCCGGCCCGACGGGAAAAGCAGCGCCCCGGAAATCGTAATCACAATCCCCTCCCGGTTGAGCCTCACCTCAATGCCCGTTCCCGGCAGGCCGCCCAGGGCGGCCGTCAGCTGACCCAGGTCATTGCGGATGGCAACAAAGTCGTCGATGACGGAGTTGCCGCTGGCCCCGCCCGGCCGGCCCGAAGGCGCCGTCGGGTCGTAGCCCTCGAAGACGACGACGTTGAACGCCCGCTGAAGGGATGCGTTGAGCTTTGCGAATTTGGCCTCATCGGCCTTCGAAATTGAGTACATCACGACAAAGAAGACTAAAAGCAGGGTGATAAGGTCAGCGTAGGTGATAAGCCAGCGCTCGTGGGACGGGCCGTGGCCGGCCGCCTGGCCGGCGGCCCTTCGGCCAAGACCAAAGGGGGACGCCTTCGACGCCCGGCCGCTCATCCGGCCACTCCCGCCGGCCTTCCCTCGACGGGTGCGGTTCCGCCGGCAGCCGCGCCGCCCCGGTGGGCCGGGGCAAGGAAGGCCTCAAGCTTTTCCCGGACAATGCGGGGGTTATCGCCGGCCTGGACCGAAAGCAGGCCCACCACCGCCAGCTCCCGGAGGAATACCTCGTGTTTCGATTTGGCCTTAAGTTTCGTGGCCATCGGTATCCAGAGCAGGTTTGCCGAAGAGACCCCATAGAGGGTGGCCACAAAGGCCACGGCAATGGCCGGACCCAGCTGTGATGGGTCCGATAGGCTCGAAAGGACGTGAATGAGGCCCATCACGGTGCCGATAATGCCCATGGTCGGGGCGTAACCCCCCATCGCCTCAAGGATGCCGTAGCCGGACTCATGCCGCTCCTTAAGGGCCTGAATGTCGGTGGCAAGCACTGTCTCGATGACCTCGGCGTCGATGCCGTCAACGACCAGGAGGAGCCCCTTTTTAACAAAGGGGTCCTCGAGCTTGTTCGCCTCTTCCTCCAGGGCAAGCAGTCCCTCCCGCCGGGCGACCTGCGCCAGGCGCACAAACTGCTCGACGACCTCGGCCGGGGAAGTCCCGGACCGGTCGAAAAAAGCCTCCATGATGAGCCGCGGAAGCAAAGCCACCCGCTTTAAGGGAAAACTCACCAGGGTTGCGCCGAAGGTGCCCCCGAAAACGATGAGGGCCGCGGTCCCCTGGATAAACCCTGAGATTTCGCCCCCTTCCAGGACGGCCGCAAGCAGCAGCGCCCCAAAGCCCACAATCAGACCGACCGGCGTTCCGGGCTCCATCAGGGCTCCGCCTCCGGCGGCAGGATGCCGCCGATGTGACGGCCGCACCCGACGGTCTGCCGGTAGGCGATGACCCGGCTCACGACCTCATCGGCGGACTCCCGCACCACCAGCTTGCGGTGAGTGACAAGCACGATGACCGTATCGGGCGTCATTTCAATAGTCTCAATAAGGTCGGCGTTCAATATGAACTCCTGACCGTCGAGCCGGGAGAGTCTGATCATTCTCCTTGCCGAGCTTACGGCCGGCCGCCCAGCTCCGGCCAGGGCCGGATGTACCGGCCGGAGCGGTACGGATTTCCCATTCCGCCCGCCCGTTACTATCGGCAGGGCGTGCAAAATTTAACAGGGGGTTCAGCCGCCCGGATGGGAACTGCGGCCAGGGTTTCGGGGGAAAACCGGCCAGGTCCGGGCTGGCCAGGTGGGCCTGTTCCGGGGCTGTCTGCCCGGGCCAACATATGTTGGACCCTCTGGAAGCGGAGCGAAGACGGGAAATGGGCCTGCTGGACAGCTTCAGGATAAGCGGTTCGGCCCTGACGGCCGAGCGCCTCCGAATGGATGCCATCGCCAGCAACCTGGCGAACCTCGAAACGACCCGAACGCCCGAAGGCGGCCCTTACCGGCGGCAGAAGGTGATTTTTGCGCCCTTTAAGCCGCCGGGCGCCGCCGGGGTTGGGGTTCAGGTAACCGCCCTCCTTTCCGAGGGCCGCTTTCGCCGGGTCTACGACCCGGGTCACCCCGATGCCGACGCCGACGGGTTCGTCACGATGCCGGATATAAACCTGGCCACCGAGATGACGGACCTGCTGAGCGCCGTGCGGGCTTACGAAGCCAATGTGTCGGCCCTAAGCGCCCTGCGGCAGATGGCCCAGCGGGCTCTGGAGATCGGACGCTGATGGAGGCCGAGGATGCGGGTTGAGGGTATCGATGCCGCTCGGCTCTCGCCTTTAACCGGCGCGGCACGGCAGAGTGCGTCTGATTTCGGCAGGCTTTTTACCGACCTGGTTTCCAAACTTTCGGCCCTTGAGTCCGATGCCGACCGGCTGGCCCAGGGGCTGGCGGCCGGCGAGCCGGTCGACATCCACGAGGTCATGCTTGCCCTTGAGAAGGCGAACCTGGGCTTTCAGCTGGCTCTCCAGGTCCGCAACAAGGTAATTGAGGCCTATCAGGAGGTCATGCGGCTTCAGCTCTGATGGAGCAGCAGCTCAAGCCCTATCTTGAGTCCGCCCGCCGTCTCTGGGCGTCTTTAAGCCCCGGCCGACGAATCGGCCTCCTTGTGACCTTCGGCCTGGGGGTCGCCCTCATCCTGGCGATTGTAAACTGGGTCCAGAACCCGGATTACGCCGTCCTCTACCGGGGGCTGGCCGAATCGGACGCGGCCGCCGTCACCGCCAAGCTCAAGGAACTGGGAGTTCCCTACCGGCTGGAGGACGGCGGCGGCACCATTCTTGTTCCCGCCGCCCAGGTTCCCGACGTCCGTCTGCAGCTTGCGGCGGCCGGCCTGCCCCAGAACGGCGGGTGGGGGCTGGAGCTTTTCGGCCAGCCGGGCCTCATCGTCACCGACTTCGCCCAGCGGGTCAACTACCAGCGGGCCCTTGAAGGCGAGCTGGCCCGCACCATCGGCCGGCTCGAGGGGGTCGAATCGGCCCGGGTGCATCTTGTTCTGCCCAGGTCCTCGCCCCTGGCGCTCGCCGGCGACCAGAAGCCCCCGGCCCCGACAGCCTCGGTGGTGCTCCGGCTCCGGTCCGGGGCCCGGCTCGGGGACGAGCAGGTTCGGGCCATCACCTACCTGGTGAGCGGGGCGGTTGAGGGACTTAAGCCCGAAAACGTCACTATTGTTGACGGGTCGGGCCGGGTCCTGTGGTCCGGGGCCGAAGGCGGCGCCCCGGGGGCACCTGGCAGCCGCGTTTTTGACGCTCAGCGGCGGGTGGTCGAGCAGGAGCTTACCCAGAAGGCCCAGTCAGTTCTCGACCGGCTGGTCGGGGCCGGCAATTCCGTGGTCCAGGTCAGCGCTCTTCTCGACACCGACCAGTATGAGGCCCAGATTGAGACCCTCAACCCCCGCAGTCAGCCCGGAGCCCTCCGAACTTCCCGGCAGATAACCGAGACCTTCCGGGGCACCGGCACCGTTCCGGGCGGAGCGCCCGGTACCGAGAGCAATATCCCGACCTACCCGGCGGTCACCGGCGGGCAGGGGCAGTCCGAGTACCAGCGGCAGGAAGTTCAGAACAGCTTCGATGCCTCCCGCAGTATCGAGCACATCGTTCGCGCACCCGGCACTATCCGGCGGCTCTCCGTCGGGGTGGTGGTCGACGCCAATGCGGCCGCCCCGGCCCAGCTTGATAATATCCGTCAGGTGGTCGCCGCGGCCCTGGGCATTGACCCGAACCGGGGCGATGTGCTGACCGTCCAGGCAATGCCCCTTCAGTCCGGCGCCGAAGGTCCCCCGGCTCAGCCGCCGGAGGCGGCTGGTCTTCCGCCCGAACTCCAGCGGGCGCTGGCCATCGCCCGGGTTGCGGCCCTGGTGGTGGCGCCCCTGGCCCTCATCCTGCTGGTATTTCTCCTGATGCGCCGGACCCGAACCTATTACGCCGTCCCGGCCGGGCCCGCCGCCCCCGCGCCTGCGGTTGCGCCCCCGGAGCCGGAGGCGGCCCTCGCCGGGACGGCGCCCGAGACGCCGGTTCCGCTGGCCCCGGGCTATGCCGAACAGCTTGCGGGGATTGCCCGCCAGCGGCCCGAGGTCATCGCCCAGGTAATCCAGGGCTGGCTCAATGAAGAAAGCAACCGCTAACCAGGCGACGGCAAGATGGCTGCGGCAGCAGCGACCCAGCTGACCGGCCGCCAGCGCGCGGCCATCCTCCTGATGAGTCTGGGCCCGGAGCTCTCGGCCCGGGTTTTGCAATCCCTGCCCGAAGACCAGGTGGAGGTGCTCGCCGCAGAGCTTATGCGGGTCGGGCAGGTTCCGACCGAGGTGCGGGATGCCGTCTTAAGGCAGGCCCATGAACTGGCCCTGGGCAACCAGGTCGTCATTTACGGGGACGCCTACGCCCGGGAGCTCCTGGTGCGGGCCCTGGGCCGCCAGAAGGCCGAGGATTTAATCTCCCGGCTTGAGGCCAGAAGCGGCGGCTATCCCCTGGAATTTCTCCGCAAGGCCGACCCGCAGCAGCTCTTAAGCTTCATCCAGCATGAGCACCCCCAGACCATCGCCCTGATCCTGTGCCATCTTCCGGCCCGGCAGGCCTCCCAGCTCCTTTCGGCCCTGGAACCCGAGCTCCAGGCCGACGTGGCCAAGCGAATTGCCACCATGGGCCGGACGCCCCCGGAGGTGGTCCAGCAGATTGTGGCGGTTCTGCGGCGCAAGCTTTCGCTGGTGACCAAGGACTTCTCGACGGTAGGTGGGGTCGACTCCCTGGTCAGGATTCTAACCTACGTCGACCGGAGCACCGAAAAGACCGTCCTCGAACAGCTCGACCAGGACGTTCCCGAGATCGCCAACGAGGTCCGCAAGAAGATGTTCGTCTTCGACAACATCATCCAGCTGGATGACCGGTCGCTGCAGCGGGTGCTCAGGGAAGTCGATACCCGGGACCTGGCCCTGGCCCTGAGGGGTGCACCCGAAGCCCTCCGCGAGAAGGTGTTCCGGAATCTGTCGAGCCGGGCGGCCGAGATGCTCCGGGAGGAGATCTCGATGATGGGACCGGTGCGGCTCAGGCAGGTCGAAGAGGCCCAGCAGCGGATCGTCGCCATCATCCGGCGGCTCGACGAGGCCGAGGAGATCGTCATTTCCCGCGGGGGCGAAGATGTCCTCGTCTAGCCGGGTTATAAAGCTTGCCCGGCTGGCCGATGGGGTCAGGATTATTCCGGCCGGCGCCGAGCCGCCCTTCGGGCGGCTGGTGGGCCCGGAAAGCGGGCCGGCGGCGGCCGCCGAAGGCGGCGACGCCGCCGAGCCGGGCTGCGGCCCGGCCGACGCCGCTTTCGAGGCCGGTTTCCAGGCCGGTTTTGAGGCCGGCCTGGCCGAAGGCCGGCGTGCCGCTGAAGCCGAGGCCGCGGCCGCCACTGAGGCGGCGGCCCGGCGGCTGAGCGAGCTTGCGGCATCTGCCCGCCTGGACCACCGCCGCATTCTCAAGGCGGCCGAAGAACAGCTTTTAATTCTGGCCCTGGCCGCGGCCGAGAAGGTGCTGGCCCGCAAGCTCGAAGAAGCCGACCGCAAGCTCACCGCCGACTTTGTTGCCGAGGCGCTCGAAGAAGCCCAGGCCGCCCTGGAAAGCCCTGAAGCCGTGGTTGTCAGGGTAAACCCCCGGGATTTTGAATTCGTCTTAAAGCTTACGCAAGAGCTTTCGCTGACGGCGGCCGCCCGGGTTATTGCCGACCCGCGGGTGGAGGCCGGGGGCTGCGTGGTCGAGACGTCTGCGGCCGTCATCGACTCGACCCCGACGGAGCGGCTCCGGCAGGTCGCCCGGCTCTTTCGTCAGGCCCACGAGCTGGAGCACCGGCCGTGAACGGGATTGAGCTCGGCCGCTACGTCGAACTGATCCGGACTGGCCCGGCCGTCCGCCGGCTGGGACGGGTTGTCCGGGTCGTCGGCCTGAGCATCGAGGCGTCAGGCCTGTCTCTGCCGGTGGGCGAAATCTGCCACATCTTCCCGCCAGGCGCACCCGAGGGACCGGGGTCCCGGCGGGTAACCGCCGAGGTTGTCGGCTTCCGGGAAGGAAGGCTGATTCTCATGCCCTTTGGGGAGATGCAGGGCATCCGGCCCGGAAGTCTGGTTGCCCCCGGCCACCGGCTCTTTACCGTGCCGGTCGGGGAAGGTCTTTTAGGACGGGTGGTGGACGGCTTTTGCCGGCCCATTGACGGCCTTGGTCCCCTGGATGCTGCCGACCGGACGTACCTTTTCCAGCCGCCGCCCGAACCCCTCGAGCGAACCCGGATTGATGCGGCGCTTCCCACCGGCATCCGGGCTATCGACGGGTTTTTGACCTGCGGCCGGGGCCAGCGGGTGGGCATCTTCGCCGGCAGCGGAGTTGGCAAATCGACCCTTCTGGGGATGGTTGCCCGGCACGCCTCGGGTGACGTAAGCGTTGTTGCCCTCATCGGCGAGCGGGGCCGGGAGGTCCGGGAGTTTATCGAGCGGGACCTGGGCCCTGACGGCCTCCGAAAGAGCGTGGTGGTGGTTTCCACCTCGGACCAGCCGGCGCTGATGCGGCTCAAGGCCGCCTGGGTAGCCACGGCTATTGCCGAGTACTTCCGGGACCGGGGCGCCCACGTGGTCCTCCTCATGGACTCGGTGACGCGCCTGGCCATGGCCCAGCGGGAAGTGGGTCTGGCGGCCGGGGAGCCCCCAACCGTTAAGGGCTACCCGCCCTCGGTTTTCGCCCTGCTCCCGAAGCTCCTGGAGCGGGCCGGGACCGGGCCGCAGGGAAGCATCACCGGGTTCTACACCGTCCTTACCGAGGGCGATGACCCCTTCGACCCCATTGCCGACACCGTCCGGAGCATCCTGGACGGCCACATCCAGCTTTCAAGGCGGCTGGCGGCCGAAGGCCACTTTCCGGCCATTGACGTCCTTGAAAGCATCAGTCGGGTTATGCCGGCCGTGGCCGCGCCTTCGCACCTGGAGCTTGCCGGTCGGCTGCGGCAGATCCTGGCGACCTACCGGGGCGCGGAGGACCTCATCAACATCGGGGCTTATGTGCGGGGGACAAATCCCGAAATCGACCTGGCCATCGAGCTTGTGCCGAAAATTCGGCAGTTTCTGCGCCAGTCCCCCGATGAGAAGACGCCCTTCGAAGAGACCATCGACCGGATGGGGAGAATTCTGGAAGGCGACCGGTGAAAGAGGCCAGATTCCGGTTAGAAAGCCTGCTCCAGTTTGCCGACCAGCTCGTGGACCTGCTGACCCTGGAGCTTTCGGCTCTGGAGCGAAGTCTCCTTGCCGCCCGGGAAGCCGCCGCCGACGTGAGCCGGCGGCTCCGGCATGAGCGGGCCGCCGTTCTTAAGCAGACTGCTGAGGGCGGCTTTCGGCCTCCGGAGGTCGCTTCTGTCTGGGCGTATCTGGAGCGGCTCGAAAGGAAAGCCGCCGAGCTTAAAGAATCCGCCGCGGCCCTTGAGGCGGCCGTCGCCCGCAAGCGGGATGAACTGCTGGCCGCCGAAAAGGAGCGGCGGATGCTGCTCAAACTCAAGGAGGAGTTTGAGGCGGCGGTGCGGGCGGAACTCAACCGCCGGCACCAGCAGTTTCTTGATGAGCTGGCCGGCGGCCGCCACTTCCGAAGCCGGCACGAGGGATGATAAGCGACCCTGTACTCCAGCAGGTCCTGCTGCAGGCGCTTGCCGCCGCTGCGCGTCGGCAGGTCCGCCGCGCGCCCGCCGCTTTTTCGGACGTGCTTAAGACGGCAGTTCGCCGCGCCTCGACTGGCGGCTTCGATGGGATTATCGAAGCCGCCGCCCGGCGCTACGGCGTAAACCCCCAGCTCATCCGGGCGGTTATTCAGGTCGAGTCCGGGGGAAATCCCCGGGCGGTCTCCCCGGCCGGGGCCAAAGGACTGATGCAGCTGATGGACTCAACGGCCCGCCGGCTCGGGGTAAAGGACCCCTTTGACCCGGCCCAGAACATCTTCGGGGGCACAAAGCTTTTACGGGAGCTTTTAGACCGCTACGGGGGCAGCGTCGAGCTTGCCCTGGCCGCCTACAATGCCGGACCCGGAGCTGTGGACCGGTTCGGCGGCGTCCCGCCCTACGCCGAAACCCAGAAATACGTCCGGCTCGTAAAAGACCTCTTTGAAAGATACCGACAGGGAGGCGAAAGCCTGTGAGCGCAGATTTCTTCACCCGTCCCGTTGACCGGGTCATCGATGCGGCCCTGAAGGGGCTTTCGCTCCGGCAGCGGGCCATCGCCAGCAACCTGGCCAATGTGGACACGCCGGGTTACAAGGCCTTAAGGGTCCGGTTTGAGGACCGGCTTAAAGAGGCGATCCGGAACCCGGGGCTCGCCGCCTCCGGCGGCGCCTTTGCCGGGCCGAGGGTGGAAGTTGACGGGTCCACAACGATGCGCAACGACGGCAACAACGTGGATCTCGACGAGCAGCTGGTGCTCCTTAATGACACCGTTCTGCGCTACTCCGCCCTGGTGCAGGTCATGAACCGGCGGCTCGGAATGCTCCGGGCGGCCGTTACGGAGGGCCGCCGTTGACCCGGGCCGCTTACGGCGTCGGCCCTGCCGCTGCCGTTCTGCGCCCGCGCGTTCGCCCGGCCGCATCAAAGCCGCTGCGCGGCTTTGGTGCGGTGCTGGGACGGGCGCTGGCCGGGACGCCGCCGCGCCCGGCTGCATCGGCGCCCCCTGGGCGGCCGACGGCTGCGCCCGCGCCCGGCGCGGCCGCGGCGCCTGCCCCCGGCCCCGGCGTCGGAGCGGCAGCCGCCCTCGGCGGCGGGCCGCCCCCGGCGGCCCCGACGCCCCTCCGGCTCGAGGATTTTCCCCGGCCCCCGGGCGACAACGGCTGGGGCATCCACTGGATTCCGACCCTGCGCCAGCCGCCGGAGGTGGTCGACCGGTTCGTCCGGGAAGCGAAAGAGATGGGCATCAAGTGGGTTGTGTTTCTCAACGACGACGCCAAGGTCGGGGACAACGACTACCTGGTGAAGCGGCTGGTCGAAAACGGCATCATGCCCATCATGCGCATCTACACCCCGAACGGCCGGCCGATTCAGGGGGACCTGGCCGCCCTGGTCCGGCATTACACCCGGCTCGGCGTCTACTACTACCAGCTCTACAATGAGCCGAATCTAAACGTCGAAAATCCCGAGGGCCGGCCCGACATCGACAGATACCTCGACCGGTGGGTGCCGGCCGCCCGGATTGTGGCCGCAAATGGGGGCTACCCCGGATTCGGGGCCCTGGCCCCCGGCGGCAACATGGACGACCTGGAGTTTTTGCGGATCGCCTTAGAGAGGCTCATCGCCCGGGGCGAGGTTGATGCCCTCGACCGGGCCTGGCTTTCCATGCACAACTACATGTTCAACCACCCCTTAGACTACGCCGAAGATTCCAACGGCTACCTCAAGTTCCGCTGGTACGACCGGATAGTCCGGGAAAAGCTCGGCCGGCCGATGCCCATTATCGGCACGGAGGGCGGGGCCTACCCGGGTGCCCATGAGGACAGGCGCTTTCCACCCCTCTCGCCGGAGGAGCAGGTCCGGCGGGTCGTGGACGCCTACCGCTACATGGACCGGCGGGAACCGTATTATTTCGCCTTCTCCTACTGGGTCATCGCCAACGAAGAGGGGGGCGGCTACGACCGGGCCTTCACCGACCACGCCCTCTTCAGGCCGGGCGGGCGGGTAAGCCCCATCGTATCCGCCCTGAAGACGCTGGCGGGCGCTGCCCGCGGAAAGGAGGTGAAGCACTGAACATCGAGGTTTTACCGCCCGCTGTGACCTGGCCGGAGCCCCAGCGTCCCTCCCCAGCCGTTGTGGACGGCGCGGCGGCATTGCCCTTTGGGATGCTCCTTGCTGCCCTCCTGGTCTGCACGGGGACGGCCGGCGCCCCGTCGGGCGCGGCGCCGTCCGCCGGCGGTTCTGCGGTACCGCCGGACTCTGGCACCGTCCCACCCGTGCCGGTGCCGCCCCCAGCACCCCCGGCATTGGCACCCGACGGTATCGCCCGGGTCAAGACTGCACGTCCGGCTACCGGGCCGGACGGAGGGACTTCGGTGGCCGGTGACCACCCGCCGGGAGCCGCCCTTCCGGTGACTGCGTATGGGTCCAGCGTATCATCCGCCCGGTGGTCGACGCAGGCGCCCGACATCGATGTGCCGGCACTGCCAGTCGGCTCCAGTGGCCTGGGGGGCGTGCGGCTGCCAATGGGAACCGGTGTTGCTGTCCGCGGTGGCGACGATGTCCCGGCCGGACCGACAACCGGGTCTGCCCCGGACAGTCTGCCAGCAGCGCCCGGCCGCCCCACAGCGTCGGCGGCGGATGGAGCCGTGTCCTGGCCCCGGGTCGAGCCGCCCAGGACCACTGTCCGGATGGACATGATACCCCCATCGGGCCACGCGGTCGGTGCGGTTACCCCGGTACCGCTGACCGGCAGCCCGGCCGCTGACGGTGGCGACGCAACGTTGCCGGGAGCGACGTCACCTGCCGGCAGTGAGACCCCCTCCCGGCAGCCGGGGAGTAGCGCGACACTGCCGGCTGCCGCAGTTGATGCGCCGGCCGCGGATGGGGTACTGCCTGGGCTGCCTCTGGCAGGGGGTCCGTTCCCACCCATGTCGCAGTTCATGAGCCCCCACGGACCAGGGATCGCGACCGAACAGGGGGTTGTTTCGGCAGCCCACCTCGTTCGGGAAGGCGGGCACCCGCAGGCGCAGCCGGCCGTCTTGTGGGTTGTCCTGGACCCGCCCGAGCTGGGCCGGGTTGAGCTCAGGATCAGGCTCACCCGGCCGGCGGCCGACCGGCCGGATGGGGCTCTGGAGGTCGACCTCAAGCCCGAGACGGCGGCGGGCTACAACCTGCTGGCCGGGACCCTGGAGGGCCTTAAGGAATCTTTGCAGAGCCGGGGGCTGGTCCTGGCCGGCCTTAACCTTTTCGACCCCCAGGGCGGAGGATCCCGCCGGCAGGCGCGTCCTCAGCCGGGCGGCTCACCGGCGCGGGTGCTGGGCACCGGCAGCGCCGCCGGCCCGCTGTCGGACCCAACTGAGAACGTCGACCGCGCCGCCGGCCGCCTCATTGACCGGAAAGTCTAACCAGGAGGTGGGAGTTTTGACCGAAATAGGCGCAGTGAGTCAGTCACAGGCGGGCGGGCCGGCCGCGCCGGCCGGCCGTCCGCCGGCGCTGAGCGCCTCGACCCTTAAAGAGCAGTTTTTGCAGCTGCTCATCGCCGAACTGCGCAACCAGGACCCCATGCGTCCGATGGAAGACCGGGACTTCATCACCCAGCTTGCCCAGTTTGCGGTTCTTGAGCAGCTTGAAAGCCTGGATCAGCAGTTCAGGCAGGCCGCCGTCTCCGGCCAGATCGGGACGGCAGGCGCCCTTATCGGCCGCACGGTTGAGGCCGACGACGGGACCGGTGCGTCTGTTACCGGGCCGGTCTCGGCCGTGCTGGTCGACCCCCAGAAGGGGGTAAGTCTCAAGGTCGGCGATAAAACCGTGCCGCTGGATGCGGTTCGGAAAATCCTCTCGTAAGGAGGTCAGTGAATGTTAAGGTCGATGTTTTCGGCCGTCTCGGGACTGCGCAACCACCAGACCTACATGGACGTGGTCGGCAACAACATCGCCAACGTCAACACCACGGCTTTCAAGTCCAGCCGCATCACCTTCCAGGAGATGATGAGCCAGCTCGTTCGGTCGGGCTCGGCTGCCGAACCCCAGGGCCGGGGTGGGATAAATCCGGCCCAGGTGGGCCTGGGCAGCATGGTCGGGGCCATCGACACCCTCCATACCCAGGGCGCCTTCCAGACCACCGGGCAGGTCACCGACCTGGGCATCCAGGGCGACGGGTTCTTCATCGTGACCGACGGGACCCGGCAGTTTTACACCCGGGACGGGGCCTTTACCATTGGTCCGGACGGGACAGTCACCGCCTCGGCTACAGGCCTTAAGCTCATGGGCTGGGTTGCCGACCAGAACGGCCAGGTTGACCCGGCCGGTCCCCTCCAGGTCCTTGCCCTGCCCCTGGGGGCGGGAATGACGGCCCAGGCCACGTCCGAGGCCCGCCTGGACGGCAACCTCCAGGCCGGCTCGACGACGGCGCAGACCCTCAACCTCACCGTTTACGACTCCCTGGGTCACCCCCACCAGCTCACCATCACGTTTACCCGGACCGGGCCGGACACCTGGAGCTGGGCGGCCAGCACCACCGAGGCCGGGGTTGCGGTCGCCGGGACCGGCACAATAACCTTTGACGTCAGCGGCCGGGTAAGCGCCGGCGGCACCGGAACCATCCAGGTAACCTACACGCCGGGGACCCTGGGTTACGCGCCCCAGAGCCCCCAGAATATCGACGTTGACCTCCAGCAGCTTACCCAGACGGCCGGGGCGACGAACCTGGTCGCCCAGACAGACGGGAGCTCCCCGGGAAGCTTTTCCACGTTCAGCATCACGAATAACGGCGAGGTTTACGGCATCTACTCCAACGGCCAGCGGCGGCTTCTGGGTCAGATTGCCCTGGCGCGGTTCGTCAATCCCGGCGGGCTCATGCACGTGGGCCAGAACCTCTTTGACGTTTCGCCCAACTCGGGCGACCCCCAGGTGGGGGCGGCCGGGACGGGCGGCCGGGGCGAGATCCTGAGCGGGGTGCTGGAGATGTCGAATGTGGACCTGGCCCGGGAGTTTACGAACCTGATTATGGCCGAGCGGGGCTTCCAGGCCAACGCCCGGGTGCTGACGGCCTCCGACGAGCTCCTTCAGGAGCTGGCCAATCTCCGGCGCTAGCGGGGAGGTAACCCTTGAAGCTTAAACCGGCGACTATACACGCCGTCCGGCCGCAGGCGGGCGCCTCCGCGCCCGGGCGGCGCCGTGCGGATTTTTCGCCTTACCTTGCCAGGGCGGCCGCCCGTCCTACACCGCACCCGGCCCCGCCGCCGAAGGCGGCTGCGGCTGCGGCGTCACCCCCACCGGCCGCGCCCCTGGTCGAGATTAACGGCGGGCTTTTTGACCTTCCGGTGGAGGCCAGATTTGCCCATGCCGTCGACCCGAATGACCTTAAAGAAATCCGGCTCGGGATAAGGGTCCGCCGCGCCGCAGCCGACCCGGAGGGTCGAAGCCGCCTTGAGGTAGAGGCTGTTGTCCTGGACCAGGCCGGCCGGGCGGTGCCCGACGCGGTCGTCCTGGCGCTCGCAGACCCGTCGGGTTCGGGGGAGGCGGCTGGCGGGGGCTTTCTGCCCAACACGGATGTGTTCGGGCGCACCCGCGGAACCATTTCCGCGGCCGCCCGGAACGTAAAACTTCTTGTCGTCACCGGCACCGGCCTCCAGACTGCCCGGGAACTGGAGGTGCCTCCCGGCTGAAAGGCTGACCTGCAGGCTTTAAAGGGGGCGGCCATGTGAGATGGCCGCCCCCTTAATTTTTGTGGGCGCCGGTCGATATGTATGGGTGGAATCTGACCCGGGCAGGCAGACCCGGGACTGAAACCGAAAAAACCAAAGCGAAGAGGAGGGAATTATGAGCTACCGTGTAAACACCAATATTGAGGCGCTGAACGCCCAGCGCAACCTGATGATGACGGCCCTGGCGTTCTCCAAGTCGGCCGAAAAGCTCTCATCGGGCCTGCGGATCAACCGGGCCGGGGACGATGCGGCCGGGCTGTCCATCAGCGAAAAGCTCCGGGCGCAGGTGCGGGGTCTCAACCAGGCGGTCCGCAACGCCCAGGACGGGATTTCGCTCATCCAGACGGCCGAAGGCGCCTTAAACGAGGTCCACTCTATTCTCCAGCGGATGCGGGAGCTGGCCGTCCAGGCCGCTAACGACACCCTGACCACCGAGGACCGACAGGCCATCGCCCAGGAGCTGGTCTCCCTGCGGAACGAGCTGGACCGGATCGCCCAGCAGACCCAGTTTAACGGTCAGAACCTGCTGGATGGGTCGTTCTCCGCAAAGCTCTTTCACATCGGGGCCAACCAGAACCAGACCATTATGGTCACAATTAACAACGTCAACTCCACCGTCATTGGCGGCAACCTTTCCAACCTTGTGGACACCTTCAATACCACACCTAATCAGGTCAACGCCGAGGCGCTCATTACCGGGGTTGACCAGGCCATCAAAGACGTATCGGGCGTGCGCTCAGGGCTCGGCGCCGTACAGAACCGGCTGGAGCACACCATCGCCAACCTCTCGGTGGCTTCGGAGAACCTCACCGCCGCCGAGTCCCGCATCCGGGACACCGACATGGCCGCCGAGATGGTCAACTTCACCCGGCTGCAGATCCTGCAGCAGGCCGGCATCGCCGTCCTGGCCCAGGCCAACGTCAACCCGCAGGTGGTCCTCAAGCTGCTCGGTTAAAAAAGCTGGCACCAGAACCGGGAGGCCTGCCCGGGGCGCGCCCCGGGCAGGCCTTTTCCGGCTAGGCCAGATTTCCCGATTTAGACGGTAAGACTGGCCGGGCTGAGGTGGCCGCCCGGCCCTGGTCGGCGGCAGAGAACGGGCCTAAAGTCAGGGTAGCAGGCCGGGAAAAAGGAGGGGTTCATGAGCGCCGATGCAACGAATGGGCTAGAGCTTATTCGGCGTCTTTACCGGCGGGCCGACGGGTTGATGACCGAGGCTGAAGCTGCCCTTCAGGGCGGGGACATGGAAGGCGCCCGGCTGCCCCTGCTCAAGGCCCAGGAGATCGTCTCGGAGCTTTTAAAGGCCCTAGATTTTGAAAAGGGCGGGGAGCTGGCCGAAAACCTGCGCAGGCTTTACATCTTCGTCTGGGAGCGCCTCGCGTTAGCCGGTCTGCAGCCCGGTCCGGACCTGGCTGCGCGCAGTCTGGGGGAGGCCAGGGCCGTCTGGACGAAGCTCTGGGCCGCCTGGGAGGAGGTCGGTGCTTAACTGGCTTTCCCGCTACGGGTTTGTTATCCAGAGCCGCAACCGCCTCCGCCGCCGAAGGCGGCTGCTGCGGCCGATCCTGGACGTGGGCAGCGGCCCGTACGGGATCGGATTCTGGACGGGCGAACCCTTTGTCGGGGTCGATTTGAATTTCGAGGCCGCGCCCCATCCAGCCAACTTTGCCCTTTTAGCCGATGCGGCCGCGCTGCCCTTCGCCGACGCCGCCTTTGAGGAGGTGGTGCTGGCCGACCTTTTAGAGCACGTTCCCCCGGAGCGGCGGCCTGCGGTGCTTTCTGAGGCCCTCAGGGTCGCCGCCCGCCGGGTGTATATAACCTTTCCGACGGGAGAGGCGGCCCGCCGGGCCGACCGGATTTTTGCCGACTACCACCGGCGGGTCTTTGGGACGGTCCCCGGCTGGGTAAGTGAGCACGAGGCGCACCCGCTTCCCACGCCCGAGGAGGTTGCGGCCCTCCTTTCACCCCTTAAGGCGGGCGGCCAGGTCAAACTCAAGATAGTCCCGGGCGAAAACGCCCGCTTTCACCTGCTGCTCACCCTGGCGGACCACCTGCCCGCAGGTTTTTCTAAGGCGCTTTCTGAGGGCGCAAAGGCCGACCTTTCCGACTGGCTGCGGGTATTCCGGGCCGCCGCGGTCGGGACGCCCTACCGGGTAAACTTCGTCGTCGAGCTTTCAGGCCGGCCGGAACCCCTGCTTAAAAAGCTTTCGGCCGAACCGGACCTTTTTGCGGTCCTCGCCTGTCCGGTCTGCCGGTGCGGGCTCATCCCGGAGCCGGAGACGCTGCGGTGTCCCCGGTGCCGGCGCGCCTACCGGCGGGGAGGGCAGGGGGTGCTCTGGGACTTAAGGCCTGCGGCCGGTATGCAGGCCCCAGACCCCAGGCCCATCCCAACGCCCGCGGTCCCGGGGGCCGTCCGGTGCCCGGACGGCCCCGCGCCGCGCCCCTTTTTAAGCGTGGTTATCGCCACGTACAACCGGCCGGCGGACCTTGAGCGCTGTCTGGACTCGCTGGCCGCCGCAGCCGGCGGCGTGCGGCGCCGACAGTTCGAGGTGGTAGTTGTTGACGACGGCTCGGACCCGGCCGAGGCCGCCGAAAACAGGCGGCTTGCCGCCTCATACCGGCGGCAGCTGCAGCTCAGGTTCATCCGTCAGGCCCACCGGGGGCCGGCCGCCGCCCGCAACCGGGGCATCCGCGCCGCCCGGGGCCACGTGCTCCTCTTCTTAAACGACGATGTCACCGTTCCCCCGGAAAGTCTTAAGGCCCACATCGAGTTCCACCGGGAGCATCCTGAACTCTGGGTCGGCATGCTCGGCCGGGTGGAGTGGGCGCCGGAGCTGGGGCCGGCCCCCATTATGGACTACGTGATGGGGGCCGGCGGCCACCAGTTTGACTTCAAAAAGCTTGCGCCGGGCAGAGAGGTCGATTTCTGGCACTTTTACGGGACGTGCCTTTCGGTCAAGCGCAGGTTTGTCCTCGAAACCGGGGAGCTTTTCGACCCGGATTTCCTGGCCCTCTGGGACGACATCGAGTGGGGCTACCGGCTTTCGGCAAGGGGCCTTAAGGTTTACTACCGGCCGGAGGCGGTGGTTTTCCATCATCACCGGGTCGATACGGACTACTACGTCCGGCGCCAGCGGCTTGCCGGCCGGACGGCCGTTGTTTTTGCCCGCAAGCACCCGGAGCTTGCGCCCAGACTGCTTGGGGCAGGCGGAGCGCCTGCCCCTGACGCCGCCGAAGCCGGCGTCGAGGCCCTGCGGGCTCAGGCCGGGCTTCTCGAGCGGGCGGTGGGAGAAAACCCTGAGCTTAAGCCGGTCCTGGAGGACGCTTACGGGCGGCTGCTTGCGGCGGCCTACCGGCAGGGGGCGGCCGAGGGCCTCAAGGAATGCCCCGTTCCGTCGGCCGGTGAGCTTATCCGCCGGGCCGAGAACGCGGTCGCCGCCGAGGCGGCGACCCGCCGGCCGGAGGCGGCCTTCCGGCTGTTAAAGCCCCTAAAGTACGGCCCGCCCGAGGTCCGGGTTCTGTACCGGCTGGCCGGGGTGCTGGCGGGCCGCGGTCCCGGCGAGCTCTGTCTTCCGCCGGTCCCCGGCCTTTACGTCCTCTGGCGCCGGCTTGCTCAGGCCCTCCGGTCGCCCGCCGCCGACCTCCCCGCCGGCACACAGCCGGCGCTGGGGCCGGGTGGACCCGAGGCCGACGAGTACGCCTGGGCGCTCTACTGGCTCCTGAAGCTCGGGCTTTTTGAGGAGTTTGAGCGGGTATTCTTCCTGGCCGGGGAGTTCTGGCCGGGCGACCGTGAGCGGGCCCGGGCGCTGGCCCGGATTGCCGCCCGGGCCGGGCGCTGGGAAGCCGCGGCCGCGCTCCTGGAGGAGCTTAAAACCTCCGGGAAAGCCGCGGAGGAGGATCTTGAGCTCCTTTCCCGGGCATACATCGAGTTCGGCCTGGCCGAGGCGGACGGAATCCTTCAGAAGGTGGCCCATGCGAACGCCTGAGGTATCAATAATCATCCCCGTTTTCAACCGGGTTGAGCTTACCCGGCAGTGTCTTGAGGCGCTCTACCGGACCGTGCCGCCGGGTCTGGCCGAAATCATCGTGGTGGACAACGGCTCCACCGACGGTGCGCCCGACTTTCTCTCCGGGGAGGCCCGGGCCGGTCGAATAGTCTTCATCCGGGCCGGGCGCAACCTGGGGTTCGCCCGGGCCTGCAACCTGGGGGCAGCAAAAGCCGGGGGAAAGTACCTGCTCTTTCTCAACAACGATACAATCCCGACGCCGGGCTGGCTTGAGGCAATGCTTGAGGCGGCGGCGCTTCCGAACGTGGGGGTCGTCGGCGCAAAGCTCCTTTACCCGGACGGCACCGTCCAGCACGCCGGAATAGTCTTTCTTCGGGGCCGGCCCGAGCACATCCACCGGGGCGCCCCGGCCGATGCCGCCGCCTGCGGCGGCCGCCGCCGGGATTTCGACATGGTAACAGGAGCGTGCCTGCTCATCCCGAAGGACCTCTTCTTTGCGGTCGGCGGCTTCGACGAGACCTTTCTTAACAGTTACGAGGACGTGGACCTGTGCCTTCGGGTGCGGGCGCTGGGCCGGCGGGTGGTCTGCGAGCCGTCGGCCGTCGTCTACCACCTGGAGGGGCAGACCGAAGGCAGATTCGAGCGGGACCCCGTAAATTTTGCCGGGTTTTCTTCCCGCTGGCGGGCCTGCTTCGGCCGGGGCGGACGGCTGCAGGCCGACGCCGTCCCGGCAGAAAACCTGGTTTCCAGAAGAAGCCTGCTCTTGAGGGTCGAGGGCGCAGGCCTGACGGCCGTCTGGCAGGCGCCTGTTTTTGACTTAAGCGGCTATACCGACGAGGCCCGGCAGTTTGTGCTCGGACTGCATGAGGCCGGCATCCCTGTAAAGGCCGTACCCCTTTACTGGGCCAGAAACCGGGTAAAGCTTCCGCCCGATGAGGCCCTTACCCTGGCGCAGCTTGCGGCCCGAATCGACCCGCCGGCCGGGTCCGCGGCGATTGGGGTCTTCCACGCCATTCCCGAGGCTTACCGGCCCGTGCCGGGGGTGGGTCCCAGGGTCGCCCGGACGATGTTCGAGACCGACCGGATCCCGGAGCACTGGGTCGAAATTTTAAACCGCTTCGACCGGGTCTGGGTGCCCTCAACGTTCAACCTTAAGACCTTCGCTGAAAGCGGGGTCAACCCCGAAAAACTGCGGGTCATCCCCAGCCCGCTTGATATCCGGCGGTTCACCCGGCCGGTCGAACCCCTGGATATTCCCGGCCGGCGGTCTTTTAACTTCCTCTCGGTCCTGGATTTTCAGCCCCGCAAGGGCTGGGACGTGCTCATTAAGGCCTTTACGGAGGCCTTCCGTCCCGATGAGGATGTAGCCCTCATTCTGAAAGTTTTCTCCTACCGGGGGCTTTCCCAGGCCCGGATCCGGCAGGAGCTGGCAAGGCTTCTGGGCCGGGAGCTTCCTCCCAACATCATCCTGTACTTTAAGGAGCTGGGGACCGACGAGATGCCGCGCCTTTATGCGGCGGCGGACGCCTTCGTGCTCCCCACCCGGGGCGAGGGCTTCTGCCGGCCGGCGGCCGAGGCCGCGGCCCTGGGCCTTCCCGTCATCATCACCGGCTGGGGCGGACACCTCGATTTTGTCACTCCCGAAACCGCCTATCTTATCGAGTACACCCTTGCGCCGGTGCCGGAGGCCGCCCGGCTGGAGATGGGATTGCCCCTGCCGGCCGGGGCCCGCTGGGCCGAGCCGTCGGCGGAGCACCTTAAGGTGCTTTTGCGTGAGGCGGCCGAAAGGCCGGAGGCTGCCCGAATAAAAGCCGAGCTCGGCCGGCTTAAGGTCCTGAGCGAGCTTGACCGGCGGACCGTTGCCGCAAAAGTCGTCGCCGAACTTGAGGAGCTGTCTGCCGAATGGCAGGCCGGCCGCTATCCTGGCCGGCGGCGGACAGCCGCCTCCGGCGGCGTCCTGGCCTGGGAGGGGGATTTTACTTCGGCCCAATCCTTCGCCCGGGTAAACCGGGAGCTTACCCGGGCCCTGGAGAGGGCGGGCATAAAGGTCGTTCGGGTGGACGGCAGAGAGCCGCCGCCCGCCCCGATTCTGGTCCGGCACCGGTGGCCCCCGGATTTTACGCCGGTTCCCGGAACCCGCCTCGTCGTCATTCAGCCCTGGGAGTACGGGGCCGTCCCCCGGCCCTGGGTTGAGGGGATAAACCGGTCAGGCGCCGAGCTCTGGGTCCCCTCGGCCTTCGTCCGGGACTGCTTTATCGAAGGGGGCGTTCCGGCCGACCGGGTCTTCGTCGTCCCGAACGGGGTGGACGCCGAACGGTTCCGCCCGGGCGTGCGGCCTTTAAACCTCGATGAGCTTAAGCCGGGGGCGGAAGCCCTTGCGTCGGGGCGGCTGCGCTTTCTCTTTGTGGGAGGAACCCTCTGGCGCAAGGGCATCGACCTGCTGCTCAAGGCCTACACGAAGGCCTTCGGCCCGAAGGATGACGTGGTCCTGATCATCAAGGACGTGGGGACGTCCTCGTTTTACCGGGAGCAGGGGCTCGCGGCCGAGGTGCGGCGGGCCGAGCTCCGGGGACTTTCAGGGGACGGTCCGGCCGTGCTTTACATCGACCGGGAGCTTCCCGATGAGGACCTGCCCGGCCTCTACGCGGCCTGTCACTGCCTGGTCCATCCCTTCCGGGGGGAGGGGTTTGCCCTGCCGGCGGCCGAGGCGATGGCCGTGGGTCTTCCCGTGATTGCGACCGGCGCCGGGCCGGTCCTGGAATTTGCCGACGAAGCGGCGGCCTATCTCATCCCGGCAAAACCGACGTTCCTGCGGGGCGGACCGACCCTCGACGGCCTGGAGCTTGTCGGCTGGCCGTGGGTCTTCGAGCCCGACGAGGACGCCCTCGCCCAGCTTCTCCGCCATGTCTACGACCACTACGCCGAGGCCCGGAAGAAGGGGGAGGCCGCCGCCAAAAGGATCCGCAGCACCTTCACCTGGGAGCATGCGGCCCGGGCGGTCATCGAAATCCTCGGCCTGCGGCCGGGGGCCGCCCAGGGCGCAGCCCCAGCGCACGCGCCGATGCCGGCGGATGGGCCGGCGGCAGCCGATGCCGGCGCCGACCGGCCCCTCATCTCGCTGTGCATGATCGCCAAGGATGCGGCCGGGGACCTTCCCAGGTGTCTGGAAAGCGTCCGGGGCATCGCCGACGAAATCGTCGTGGTGGACACCGGTTCGACGGACGATACCCCCGGGGTTGCCCGGAGCTTCGGCGCCAGGGTCGTTTCCTTTCCCTGGACCGGAAGCTTTGCCGAGGCCCGCAGCGAGTCCTTACGTCATGCCCGGGGCCGCTGGATTTTAGTTCTGGACGCCGATGAGGCCCTGGGCCGGGGGAAAGAAAAGCTCAGGGAAATCCTTAAAGCCGCCGACGCCGACGCCTTTCTGCTCCCCCAGGTTACCTACCTGGGCTTTGAGCCCGGCTCGGCCGATGCGGTGGTGGTCCCGGCGGTAAGACTTTTCAGAAACCTGCCCGGCCTTAAATTCACCCGGCGGCTTCACGAGCAGATTCTCGAAAGCCTCCGGCAGGTAAAACCGGCCGCAAGGCTCGGGGTTCTGGACGTCGAAATCGAGCACTTCGGCTACCTGGGGTCGGCCGGGAAGGCCTCTCAAAAGCAGCGGCGCAACATCGAGCTTGCCCGCAGGGAGCTGGCCGAGCGGCCCTCGGATGCGTTCAGCTGGTTCAACCTGGGCCAGGAGTACTACGCCGCCGGCCGCTTCGAGGCGGCCCTTTTCTGCTTCCGGCGGGCGGTCCGGTATCTGCCGGGCGAGCACCGCATGTGGCTGCCCAGGGCCCTCGAACTTGCGGCCCTCTCGGCCCTGCGGCTCGGCCGGCCGCGGGGAGCTTTAAAGCTCCTGGAAGAAGCCGCGGCCGCCGTGGGAAACCACCCGAACCTGCGCCTGCTGGAGGGCCAGGCCCGGCTGGTCCTGGGCGAGCTGTCCGCTGCCCGGCGGGCTTTTACGGCGGCGCTGAAAGCCGGCTCCCCTGCCCTGGAGATCCGGAACGAGGGGGCTTCCGGCTATGCCGCCTGGTACTGGCTGGGCCGGTGCGCCGAGCTGGAAGGAAAGCCCCGGGAGGCGCTGGGGGCGTTCGTCGAATCGGTCCGGCTTTCCCTTTCCGCCGGCCGCTGCTACCGCCCGGCCGTCGAAGCCCTGGTCCGGCTCATCCTGCCGGCCGCCCTGAGCGGCCGGGAGCTGGTGGGGGCTCTTAAAGGCCTCTTTCCCGAAATGCCGAAAGGCCTTGCTCTGGAGGCCGCCCGGGCGGTCTTTGCCGAGCCCCCGGTAAGCCCCGCCGCCGTTGAAGCCGCCGGGCTTCTTCTTCAGGAGGCCGGCGCCCCGGCCGGGGACGCGGCCGGGCTTATATACCTCTTTGCCGGGAGGTTCTCCGAGGCGGCGCAGGCGGCCGGGGACAGCCTGCTCGGGCGCATCGCCCGGGCCCTGGCCGAGGGCGCCCCCCTTGAACCGGCGGTTCCCCAAAGCCGCGAGTTCGTCGGCTGGCTCCTGGGCGCCCTTCTGCAGCTCGGGATGTTCGAGCGGTTCGAGGAGCTCATGCCCTTAGTCGAGCGGCTCTGGCCGGAGCCGGCCGAGCGGGCCGCCCTGCTGGGCCGGCTGTACGGCAGGTTCGGCTTCTGGGACCTGGTTGTCGAAACCCTGGCGCCCCACGCCCTTGCCGGCCGGCTGGACGGGGAGGCTTTAAGCCTGCTGGCCGCCGCCCTCGAAAAGACGGGCAGTCCCGAGGCGGCCGCTGAAATCTGGCTTGAGGTGATCCGGAAGGACCCGAGTCCGCTTGCGGCCGCCCGGGCGTACGCGGCCCTGGCCGCGCTGCGTCTGGCCGGGGGGGACGGCGTCGACGCCGCCAGACTTCTTGACCTCGCAGCCCAGCTCACGGGCCGGTAGGCTCCCGTCGGCTCCCCAGGTACGATAGTACCTGCCCCGGCGGTGGTCGGCAGGCTAAACTGAGGGCGGGACCCGGCAGGTAGGCCGGTCCCGAAGCGGAGCCAGCAGGAGCGGAGCATGCGGAAAATTGTCGGCCTGCTAGCCCTGGCCAGTGTGGTTGCCCTGGCCTGGGGCCGGCTCGATTTTGGGCTCGGCCCGGCCATGGCGGAGCCGGGAGCGGCTGCCCTGACCGTCCAGAGCCGGGTTTACCTGCCCGCCGCTTCCCGGGCGGCGACCACCGCGGTTAATCCGCCCGCCCCGCCATCCCAGACGACCGCACCCGACTGGCTGGCCTATCTAAACTACTACCGGTCCACCGCCGGGCTTGCGCCCCTCTCGGAGAATCCAACCTGGAGTCAGGGCTGTCTTAACCACGCCCGCTACATCGTCCTCAACCGGTTTGCAACCCACGCCGAGGACCCGGCCAACCCCTGGTATACCCCCGACGGGGATGAGTGCGGCCGAAGCGGCAACGTCGTCCTTGGAACCACGACCGCACCGGCCGACCGTTTTGCCATCGATAGCTGGATGCAGGCCCCGTTCCACGCCCTGGGAATCGTCGACCCGCTCCTTGCCCAGGTGGGCTACGGCAGCTACCGAGACGGCGGCGGCCTTACCGGCGCCACCCTGGATATAATCCGGGGACGGGACTGGCGGCTGGCCGGGTCAGTATCCTATCCGGTGATGTGGCCGGGCAACGGGGCGGTGGTTCGACTTACCCGCTACCGCGGCGACGAGCTGCCCGACCCGCTGACGGCCTGCCCGGGCTATTCGGCCCCCACCGGCCTGCCGGTCATCCTGCAACTTGGGGCCGGCAACGTCGTTCCCCAGGTTACGGGCACCTATTTCGCCGGAAACGGGGCGCCCCTCGAGCACTGCGTTTTCGACCAGACGAGCTATGTGAACCCGAACCAGGCCTTCCAGAACCTGGCCCGGGCGGTGCTGGCCGCCCGGAGCGCCGTCGTCCTTATCCCGCGGGCGCCGCTCCAGGCCGGGGTCACCTACACGGTGGCGGTTGCAGCCAGCGGCCAGACCTACACCTGGTCCTTTACCGTCTTGGATTCCGGGTAAATAGCCGGCGCCGGGCTTTCCCGGCCGGTTCTCAGGCCGATTCTTCCCCCGGCCGGACCGTGTTAGAATTAAAATCAGATGAGCGTTATCGATGCCCTCTCAGCCGGGTTCGGCGCGCTCGGCCGGTCCCCTGGGTGGGCCCTTATCCCGGTTGCCGTTGACATCCTGCTCTGGCTCGGTCCCAGGCTCTCCCCCAGGCCGCTGGTCGTCCGGGCCTTCGAGGATTTGAGCCGGCTCTCGACGAGGCTTGCGGCCGAGGGCGCGGCCGACGCCCTTGAAGCCTGGCGACAGGCCGCCGAGCAGGCCGGGTCGGTTAACCTGCTCGGCCTCATAACCTGGTGGCAGGTGCCGACGGTCATCGGGCCGCGGCCGGTTCCGAGCCCCTGGCCGGTGCCGACCATCGCCGTCGAGAGCTGGCCGCTGGGTCTGGGCCTGACCGGCGATGGGCCTGATTTTGCTCTTTTATTTAATCTCTTTTGGAATGTCCATCATCTGGAATGCCCTGATGGCCGGCTGGGCCGGGGTGCTCCTGGCGGTTGCCGGCAACGCCGTCGTCGCCTCGGGCCTCATCCTGGGGACGATGGTCTTTTACAAGGACCGGTCCGGCCGGCAGCGGGAGGTTAGCCTTGGCTGAAGCAAAGGTCGAGAACACCTACACCGCCGCAGACATCCAGGTTCTGGAAGGGCTGGAGGCCGTCCGCCGGCGGCCCGGCATGTACATCGGCAGCACCGACCAGCGGGGCCTGCATCACCTCATCTACGAGATCGTTGACAACGCGGTCGATGAGGCGATGGCGGGCTTCTGCGACCGCATCGTCGTCACCCTCCACAAGGACCTTAAGGTCAGCGTCGAAGATAACGGCCGGGGCATCCCGGTTGACCCCCACCCGAAGACCGGCAAATCCGCCCTCGAGACGGTGATGACCGTCCTCCACGCCGGGGGCAAGTTTGACGGCCGCTCGTATAAGGTTTCGGGGGGCCTGCACGGGGTGGGCGCCTCGGTCGTAAACGCCCTCTCCGAGTGGCTCCGGGCCGAGGTCCGCCGGGACGGCCGGGTCTACCGCCAGGAGTACCGGCGGGGCGTGCCCGTAACCCCGGTTGAGGAGGTCGGGTCAACCACCGAACGGGGCACAACCGTAACCTTCCTGCCCGACAAGCAGATTTTCGGCAAGATTGAATACAACTTTGATACCCTGGCCCAGCGGCTCCGGGAGCTCGCCTTCCTGGTCAAGGGGCTCCGGATCACCCTCCGGGACGAGCGTTCCGACCGGGAGCTGACCTTCTACTTCGAGGGGGGCGTCCTCAGCTTCCTGCGGTATCTTAACCGGACCCGGAAGGTTATTCACCCGAACCCGGCCTATATTTTTAAAGAAATAAACGGCACCCAGATTGAGGTCGCCCTCCAGTACAACGAGGGCTACTCTGAGGCGGTCTTTACGTTTGCCAACTGCATCAACACCGTCGACGGCGGTACCCACCTGACCGGGTTCCGGTCGGGCCTGACCCGGGCCGTCAACGAGTACGCCCGCAAGGCCAGGCTTCTTAAAGACGACGACCCGAACCTGACCGGCGACGACGTCCGGGAGGGCCTTACAGCCATCGTCAGCGTCAAGCTTACGGAGCCCCAGTTCGAGGGGCAGACCAAGGCCAAACTCGGCAACGCCGAAGTTAAAAGCCAGGTCGAGGCCGCCGTCTACGAGGGGCTCACCATCTTCTTCGAGGAAAACCCCACCGATGCCAAACGCATCATCGAGAAGGCCCTGACCACGGCCCGGGCCCGGGAAGCCGCCCGGCGGGCCCGGGAGCTGGTGGTCCGGAAGTCGGCCCTGGAGGGGGCGACTCTGCCGGGCAAGCTGGCCGACTGCACCGAGCGGGACCCGGCCCGGGCCGAGCTGTACATCGTGGAAGGCGACAGCGCCGGGGGGAGCGCCAAGCAGGCCCGGGACCGGCGGTTCCAGGCGATTCTGCCCCTGCGGGGCAAGATTCTCAACGTTGAGAAGGCCCGGGAAGATAAGATCCTGGGCAACGAGGAGATCAAGGCCATCATCACGGCCCTGGGGGCCGGAATCAGCGGCCGCTTTGATATCTCAAAACTCCGCTACGGCCGAATCATTATCATGAGTGTCGACGGCGATGAGCCGGTCCTGATTCGGGACCCGAACGGCTGGGTCCGGGCCGAGCGGGTTGGGCCTTTTATAGACGGCCTCCTGGCCAGGGGCGAGGACCCCGGAAACTATGACGTGCTTTGCTTTGACCCCAGGTCGGGGGTGGTGCGGTTTAAGCCGATAAAGGCGGTGCTACGCCACACCCATCACGGACCTCTTTATGAAATCGAGACGGCCTACGGCCGCCGGGTGCGGGTAACGGCCGAACACAGCGTCTTCGTTGCCGGGCCTGACGGCCGGCCTTTGCTCAAACGGGGCGACCAGGTCCGCCCGGGCGACCTGCTTGTGGCACCCGGGCGGGTCCCCCTCCCGGACCGGGGTCCTGACCGGCTGGACCTGGTCAGGCTGCTGGTTGAGGCCGGCGAGTCGGCCACCGACGGCATAATTGCCCGCGGGCCGGGTGTCGAAGAATACTACCCGACAAAGGTTCGTGAGGCTTACGCCGGGCGACCGGATATGCTCGAACCCCGGGTCGAGGTTACGGCCGCAGCCGGAAACCTGCTGCGGGCACGGCGTCTCGAGCTTCGGCTCAGCCTTCGGGCCCTGGCGGCCGCGGCCGGGGTGCGCCAGCCGGCAACCTGCTACGGTTGGGAAAAGGGCAAGTCAAGACCAACGCTTGGGCGTGAGGTCTGGTTGACCCCCCGGCACGACGGACACTTAAGAATCGGCCGCTATCTGCCGGTAAACAAGGACCTGATGACGCTACTCGGGTTTTTCCTGGCCGAAGGGTCGATAAGCCGGCGGGCCGGCGTCCGGCTGGCCATCGGCCGGCGCAATGAGGGCCGCTTGCCTGAGCTGGAGGCGGCATTTGTCGGCGTGTTTGGGGTCAGGCCGACCCTTTACCGGTCCAGGAGCCGGGCGAGCGAGCTTCGGGTCGGCAACCGGGTGGTTGAAGCATTTTTCCGGGCCCTCTTTGGTCCGGGCAGGGTTGAAGCCGGTTCGAAGCGGGTCCCCGACCTGGTTTTCAACGTGGGACCTGACCTGCGGCTGGCGTTCCTGCGGGGCTACTTCCTTGGGGATGGGACGGTCGGCGGGAGAAAAATTGCGTTCACAACATCCTCAGAGCGGCTTGCCAGCGACCTGGCCTACCTGCTGCTGTCGCTGGGCGTTGCGGCGTCGGTTTCCCGAAGGGTCCCATCAGGTCAGGCGTCCGGAACGGTTCGGGGTCGACCGGTAACAACCCGGCGGCCGGTTTTCACCGTGACCGTGAGCAGCCGGTCCGACCTGGCCCGCCTGGAACCGGTCTGGTCGGACCACCCGAAGGCCGCCGAGCTGAGACGGCAACTGTCGGCCGGAATGGGTGCGACGGACAGCTCAAATCCCGGGCGGGCGAGAAAACTAGAAGGCGACCTGGTGGGACTGCCGGTTCGGGCCGTACGGGAGGTTAGGCCGAGCTCGGGGTGGGTTTATGATTTCTCCGTCGAAGGGGACGAGACCTTTATCTGCGGGCTGGGTGGCGTCTGTTGTCACAATACGGATGCTGATGTAGACGGAAGTCATATCCGGACGTTGCTTTTGACGTTCTTTTTCAGGTACATGCCCGAGGTCATCGAAAAGGGCCACCTGTATATCGCCCAACCGCCCCTTTACCGCATCCAGCAGGGGAATAAGGTCTATTATGTTTACAGCGACGCCGAGAAGGACGAGCTTGTCAAAAAGCTCGGCAACAAGAACCTCACCATCCAGCGCTACAAGGGCCTGGGCGAGATGAACCCCGAGCAGCTCTGGGAGACGACCATGGACCCGCAGAAGCGGACGCTTTTGCAGGTGACCATCGAGGACGCCGTCGAGGCCGATAAAATCTTCGAGATTCTGATGGGCGAGGCGGTCGCCCCCCGCAAGCACTTCATCCAGGCCCAGGCCAAGAACGTCCGCAACCTGGATATTTAAGAGGGGGCCGTGATGTCAACTGAGGACCGGGTGGCCGCCCTGGAGGCGGCCGTAACAAAATTTACCGGGGCCCTGACCGACACGGTGGAAACCTTAAAACAGCTGATTGGGACCCTCAATCCCCTGGTTGACTCCTTCCGGGGCCTGACGGAGGCCGAGCACGAGACTACCCGGGTGGTGAGGGACCTTGCCAACGTGGTCGGCGCCCTGGCCGAAGCCCAGACCCGGGCGGCCCGGGAGCTTGGGGTCCTGGTCGACCGGGTTGCCGAGCTGGCCGCGGCCCAGTCCCGGACCCAACAGGAACTGCAAACCCTGGCCGGCGATCTCCGGGGGCTCAGGAACGACCTGGACCAGCTGTCCCGCCGACTGAGCTCGGGGTCCTGATCCCGGCGGGCCGGTGGGGACCCCCAGGTTTTATCCTCACCGGCCCGCCGGATGCCGTCCTTAGCGGGCGAGGACGGCGCTCATAACCTTCAGGCCGAGTTCCATCCCCTCCCACGGTAGGCCGGCGTGGAAGGGCTCGCCGTTGCGGAACCGCCAGGGCAGGTAGATGCCCAGCAGGGTCTTGCCCAGACGCCACAGCCCGGAACTGCCCACTTTGTAAAGGCCGGCCGCGTCCTCCCGGACCTCAACCGGCAGGTCCGGCCGACCCGTCACCCGCAGGGGCACCTGGGCAAAGGTGGCCTTATCAAACTGCTCCATTACGCACATGCTGGTCGGCTCGAAGTGGAGCTTCGGCTCGTGCCCCAGGACCCGGGCCGCAATCTGCTCGGCGGCGGTGTCACCCTGAAGGAGGGCCAGGAATGCCTGCTTGACCGGAAAGTCGGCAGCATCGCCCACCGCGTAGATATTCGGATGACCCACAACCTGCCGGGTTTCCAGGACGGTCTGGATGAAGCCCCGGTCGTCAGCGGGCAGGCTGGGGAAACTTGCGGCCGCAACGTAAGGCGGGAAGGAGATGAGCAGGTCGTAGGTGAGCACCTCGCCGTTGCGGTAAAAGACCCGACCGGGCTCGACCCGCTCGACCACGTACCGGGTATGGCCGGTGATTCCCCGGCGGCTGAACTCTTCGGTCACGACCGTGTGCAGCCTCGGCCCAAAGGCCTGAATGAACCCCTGCTCGTAGGTGGTATAGGTTATCGAGACCCGGGAACGGACCCCCTGCCGCCGCAGCCAGGTATCGAGCATGAATACGATCTCGTAGAGGGGCCCCGAGCATTTGTTGTTCGGCGGCACGACAAAGAGGACCTCCTGGCTCTGGCCTTCCCGGGCCTTTTCAGCCAGCTTCTGGATGCCGGCCCTGAGCCTGAGCATCTCTTCGGGCGTCCAGATGGTGCAGGCGTGCTCAGCAAGGCCCGGAATCTCTTCGGGACGCATCCCGGCCCCGGTGGCCACCACCAGGTAGTCATAGGGTATGGTCTGGCCGTCAACCCGGACTTCCTGCCGGGCCGGGTCAATCTCCCGAACCGGCGACACAATGAGGGCGATAGCCTTCCGCCGGGCCGGTTCGGCCAGGGGGATCATGAGCCGCTCGGGGTCGAGACCGAAGGGGATGTAGATGGTGTTCGGCTTGAAGAGAAACCGGTCCCGGTCTGAAACGAGGGTGATGCGGGCCCGGTCGCCCAGCCGCATGCGCAGGTAGAAGGCGGCTTCAAGGCCCCCGAACCCGCCGCCCAGAACGACGATTCGGGGCCGGCCGGAATTTGCCTGCATGCCCATTGTTGCCTCCTGCCAGTTAAGTGCCTGATAACGTGTTTTGTTCCCGGCCTACCGGGATTCCCAGTAGTTAACATACTCCCGGAACGGCCGGGACTGCCCCACCAGGATGGGGAGTTTTTACGCCGCAGGCCCCTACCCTTTGGGGCGGGCGATGGTCTCAGTCCGGCCCCCGCCCTGGTCAGGCAAGCAGTATGATGTGGCACAATCAGACTGGATGTTCGGCCTGATCCTCTCCAACCTCCGGCGCCGCCCGGTCAGGTCGGTGCTTACGGCACTGGGAATTGCCCTGGGCGTTGCCACGGTCATTCTGATGGGCTCAGTTGCCGCCGGCATCGGCCAGGGAATCGCTGGCATGCTCACCGGCCAGGGCGCTTACATCCTGGTCTACCAGGCCGGCTCGGGTGCACCCTACCTGAGCAACCTGAGCGAGAACCTCCAGCGCCGCCTGGCGGCGCTCCCGGAAGTGAAGGAGGTCTCACCCGTAATCATCGGCTTTGTGGGCACGTCCGAGGCGCCTTATTTCGTCCTGTACGGCTACCAGCCCGGCTCGCCCGCCCTCAACCGCTTTAAAATCCTCGAGGGCCGCCCCCTGAGCCCACGGCCCAGGTTCCCCGAGGCGATGCTCGGACGGCAGGCCGCGCAGACCCTCAAAAAGCGGGTCGGGGACCTGGTCAGCTTCTCGGGCCGAAACTACCGGGTCGTCGGCATCTACGAAACGGGCCTCAGTTTCGAGGACGCCGGGGCCGTGGTTAGCCTGAGCGAGGCCCAGCAGTTGTTCAAGCGTCCGAGCCGGGTAAGCGGGTTCCAGCTGACTCTTAAGGAGCCCCGGCTCGAAGGGGCCCTCAGGGCCCGCATCGCCGCCAGCTTTCCGGACCTGACCGTATCCAGCTCGTCGGATATCGGCGAGGCCCAGTACGTCACCCAGATTACCGACAGCTTCGGGGCCGCCATTTCGTTCATCGCCGTATTTGTCGGAAGCCTGGGCATGATGAATGCGGTCTTAATGTCCGTCTTTGAGCGGACCCGGGAAATCGGGGTGATCCGGGCCTGCGGCTGGAGCCGGGGCCGGGTCCTCCTCATGATTCTGGGCGAATCAATTGTGCTGAGTCTTTCGGGCGCCGCCGTCGGGCTTGCGGCGGGAACGGTCGGGGCCGAACTCCTGGCCCAGGTTCCGGCCGTGGCTTCACTGGCCCGGCCCCAGCTCAGCCCCGCCCTGTACGCCCAGGGCCTGCTGGTTGCCGTCACAGCCGGCCTCCTCAGCGGCGCATACCCGGCCTGGCGGGCGGCCAACCTCACCCCCGTCGAGGCGATGCGGGCCGAGACCGACGCGGGCCACTCGGGAGCCGTCGAAGCCCTCTCCAGGTTCGGGCCGCTCTTCAGCGGCCTGACCGTCCGGAACCTTCTGCGGCGCCCCATCAGGACAGGCCTTGCCGTGGCCGGGATCGGCATCGGGGTTGCGGTCATCGCCGGCCTCGGGGCCATAACCGAGGGCTTCGTCGCTCAGATCACGGATATTTTCGGCAAGGCCGCCGCTGACCTGGTCGCCATCGAAGCCAACGTGGTCGATATGGACCTCAGCCGGATCGATGAGGGTCTCGTGCGCCGGATCGCCGCTATGTCCGGTGTCGAGCGGGCCTCGGGGGTCGCCATCGGCGGGCTCATCGGGGAGAACGGGCCGTTCGTCATCCTCATCGGCGTGGACCCGAGCGATGAGTACATCAAGCACTACCGGGTGACCGAGGGCCGGCCCATCGCCGGCTCCCGGGAGACCATCCTGGGCCGGAAGCTGGCCGACAGCCTCAAGAAGCGGGTCGGCGAGACGGTCATCTTCTCGGGCCGGGTTTTCCGGGTTGTCGGCATCTTCGAAACCGGGGTGGGCTACGAGGACGGCGCCGCGGTGGTCGGCCTGCGGGAGTTCCAGGCCATGTTCAACCGGCCGCGGCTTGTAAGCTTTATCGCAATTAAACTCGAGCCGGGGGTCGACGCCGAGCAGATGCGGCGCCAGATCGAGGCCAGGTTTCCGGACATCTCGGTGTCCCGGACCGCCGAATTTGCCGCCAGAACCCAGGATATCCAGACAACCCGGGCCCTGGGCGCGTTTCTCTCCCTGATTGCGGTCGTCGCCGGCGGCATCGGCATCCTGAACACCATGGCCATGAGCGTCTACGAGCGCACCCGGGAGCTGGGAATCCTGCGGGCCCTGGGGTGGTCCCGCTGGCGAGTCCTGGAGGTCGTTCTGCGAGAGTCCCTGGTCCTGAGCGTTGCCGCCGGAACCGCCGGCCTGGCCTTCAGCTGGGCCTTCGTGACCGGCCTGACACTGATCCCGGCCTACGGAACGGTTATCCAGGGCGTTTACAACCTGCCCCTGCTCGAACAGGTCGCGGTGACGGTCCTGGCGCTCGGCCTGCTCGGCGGATTCTACCCCGCCTACCGGGCCGCCCAGCTCATGCCGGTTGAGGCCCTGCGTTATGAGTAACACTACCAGACCGAGGTGAGAAAGGATGCGGCGCTGGATTCTGCTCGGGCTTTTAGTTCTCGCCGTCGCCGGCTATTTTGCTTACCGCCAGCTCCTCGCCCCGGGCCGCCAGCCCGAAACCCAGCCTGCCATCCCGGAGATACCCCCAACCGTCTCGGCCTCCGGGGTTGTCGCCCCAATCCGGTCTGTCAAGCTGAGCTTTGCGACGAGCGGGCGGGTCGGGGCAGTCCTGGTGGAAGAGGGCGACACCGTGGAGGCAGGCCAGGTTCTGGCCCGGCTTGACACGGCCGGCCTGGAGCAGAATCTCGAACGGGCCCGGGCAACCCTTGAAGCCGCCCGGGCAACCCTGGCCAGACTGCTGGCCGGCCCGCGGCCCGAGGACATTGCCGTCGCCGAGGCCCAGGTTGCCCAGGCCGAAGCGGAACTGGCCAGGCTTAAGGCCGGCCCCAAACCGGAGGAAATCGCGGCGGCGAAGGCCAATATGGAGAAGGCCGCCGCGATTGTGCGCCTGCGCCAGGCCGACTACGATAAGGTGAAGTGGCGGACGGACGTCTCGGCAACCCCCCAGTCGGTCGCCCTGGAGCAGGCTACCCTGGATTACGAGGCGGCCAGGGCCGCCTACGAGGCCCTGGTCCGGGGTCCGACGGCCGAAGAGATTCGGGTCGCCGAGACCCGGGTCGAAATCGCCCGGGCCCAGCTGGCTAAACTCCTGGCCGGTCCAACGCCCCAGGAGATCGCCGAGGCCCAGGCCCGGGTCCGGGAAGCCGAGGCAACCGTCCGGGCCGCTGAGGCGGCCCTGCGGGATGCTGAACTGGTCGCCCCCTTTGCAGGCCTCGTCGGGCAGGTGAGCACCCGGGCCGGGGAGACGGCGCAGGCCGGGGCCCCGGTCATCACCCTCGGCGACGTGAGCGGCTGGGTCGTGGAGACAACCGACTTGGACGAGAAGGATGTGCCGAAGGTCCGGGTCGGGCAGAAGGTAAACGTCACCTTCGAGGCCCTGCCCGGGGTGCAGACGACCGGGGTCGTAAACCGGATCGCCCCGATGGCCGGCGATACCCAGGGCGGCACGAGCTACCGGGTCAGGGTGGCGCTGACCGACCCGGTTCCGCATATCCGCTGGGGAATGACGGCCTTTATCGAAATCCCGGTTGAGGAAGGGGGCTGAAGCCGTGGCGGACGCGGCCAACCGCCGGGTCGTAGTTGAGACCCGCAACCTGACCAGGATTTACACCAACGGGGTGCCCGTCCAGGCTCTTAAAGACGTTAACCTGACCATCCGGGAGGGCGAATTCGCGGCGGTGGTCGGGCCGTCGGGAAGCGGCAAATCGACCCTGCTTCACCTGCTGGGAGGCCTGGACCGGCCGACAGCCGGGCAGGTAATCGTCAACGGCGAGGACCTGAGCAAAACCAGGGACCTGGACCGCTTCCGGAGCCGGACGGTGGGCTTCGTCTTCCAGCTCCACAACCTGATCCCAACCCTGACGGCCGTCGAAAACGTCGAAATCCCCATGCACACCCTGAACCTGAGCGCCCGCCAAAGGCGGGCCCGGGCCGAAGCCCTCCTGGAACAGGTCGGCCTCGAGGCCCGCCGCTTCCACCTCCCGGCCCAGCTTTCCGGGGGCGAGCGTCAGCGGGTCGCCATCGCCCGGGCCCTTGCCAACGACCCGGCGATAGTTCTGGCCGATGAGCCGACCGGGAACCTCGATTCCCAGAGCACGGCCGAAGTGATGGCCCTCATGCGGGAACTGAACCGCCGACACGGCAAGGTCTTCATTATCGTGACCCACAACCCGGACGTCGCCTATGCGACGGACCGGATAATTACCCTCCGGGACGGCCGCATCGTCCGGGATGAGCCGGCGGTCAACCCGTACGTGCGGGCCCTGCGGGAGCTCCGGGATTCGCCCCTGGGCCGGGACCTCCTCGAAGGTAAACTCAACCCGGACCTGGTGCCCCCGGCCTTCACGGCGGTGGCCCCCCAGCTGGCCGAAATCCTCAAGGCCTTATAGCCTGACAAAGGCCCCGGAAAACTGCTACCCGAACTCTGACCCGCAGGTCAGCTCCCCACCCGCTCCCGCCGTGCCATCCGGTCCCCGTACGCCATAGCCGCCACGACCGGTCCGGCAGTCAGCACCACCACGCCCAGCAGAACCCAGACTTCCTCGCCCGCCTGCGGCACCGTGGTGGCCACCCAGCCCGCGGCCCAACCGAAGACAGCTGCCACAGCCAGCCCGCCGGCGGGAAGCAGCGGCAGCCGGCGAACCAGCGGGCCAGGCTTCAAAGAACCTGACGCCGGCCGCCCGGCCTCGAAGGCCAGAAACACACGGCGGAGCCAGTAGGCCCACCAGCCGGCGGCAACAACGGCCGCAGCAAGCATGCCCGCCAGCAGCCCGGCGGCCCCCACAAGCGCCCCATCGATTTCCGGGTAAAACCAGAGCTGAACCCCAACCGCAAGGCTGGCCGCCGCAGTCCCAAGGGCCGCCAGCAAAAAGACAATAGGCTTGCCCACCGGCAAGTTGTTGGCTTTCCAGGAAACCTCCGCCGCCTCCTCAAGGGTGCGCTCAACGGCTGGGGACAGCGCCGGCGGCTCAACCGGCTCAACCTCCGCCTCCAGGAGCTCCCCGAGGAGCCCGGCCTGCCTGCGCACCGACCACTCCCACAGCCGGCGCCACGGGCCCCGGCGGCCCGGGGGGCGGCAACGGTAGACCGCAATAAGCTCACCCCTCCCGTCGGCTCCCCAGGGAACCAGCGCCACCGCGCCCATCACCGAGCGGTGGGGCGGCAGGACGGGACGGGCCGGGTCCTCCCCAACCCAGGGGTCGACCACCACCCAACCGTCGGCAACGGCCCGCACCGGATAATCAACTTCCTCCCAGACCGCCAGAAGGCGTTCGACCGGAATTGGGCCGCCGGTCCGGCCAAGCCGTACGGCCGCCTGCCAGGATTCGGCCGGACCGGGCCGCACCGCCGGCCCGATGAGGACCCGAAGCCCCCAAAAGACCGGCAGCAGGGCGGCAGCCACTACCCACGTGAAGAGCAAAACCATACCCAGGTCTGCCAGCCGGTCACCCGCATCGAGGCGGTCCTGGAAACGGCCGGCAAACCCGAGCAGGACCGCGGCCGCCACGAGGGCATGCCCCCAGAGGAGCAGTGCGCCGGCGGCCGTCCGCCGATGCCGCCTTGAGAACAGCAGCAGACAGGCCAGAGGCGGGAACCAGAATACGGCCGCCCGGAGCAGCCGCCCACCGGCCGGCGGGCGCCGGACTGCCTGCTCAGACGAGCGCCCCTGGACGTCAGCCACCGCGCAGGTCTGCCGGGAAGTGCCGGTTACCTGTCGAGAGGCCGCAGGGCCGGCCTCCCAACCTGAGGGTTATATACAGCAACCGGCCGGGCCGATCAATCCTGGGGACTGACCGGGGCTTTCCGGCTCTGCCCTGGCCCTCAAGGCCCCCAGTCCCGCCGGCCGGACTGCGCCCCCGGCGGCCTTGACAGACCGGCCCCGCTCGATGATAATAAGTCAGGATTGTTGATCAATAACTATACAACTCAGGAGGTCGCCCAATGTCGGCAAGGTTGAACGGCCTGGACCTTGACCAGCTCCGGCTTATTGACCAGACGGCCCGGTCGAATCCCCAGGCGGTCGCCGCCCTGAACCGCTGGTCGGCCCGGGTCCGCTGGCAGGACGGCTTTACCGCCCAGGCCCTCATCCGCAACCACACCCTCACCCTGGGCGAGCCGGCCGACCTGGCTGGGGACGACGCGGCTCCCAATGCCGTCGAGTATGTCCTGGCCGCCTTCGGGGCCTGTCTCATCGTCGGCTTTGTTTTTAACGCCACCCGCCGGGGCATCGCCATTAAGAACCTCGAGCTTGCCCTGGACGGTCAGATCGACAACATCGGGGTTTTCCTCGGCCTCGACCAGACGGGCCACCCCGGCTACCGGGAAATTTCCGTCAAGGCCTACGTCGACGCCGACGCCGACGAGGCCGTCCTTCAGGAGGTCTGGGCTGAAACGGTCCGGACGTCCCCCGTCGGCAATACCCTGGCCCGCCAGGTAAGCCTTAAGCCTGAGCTGGCCGTTGTTAGCACACCCTGAGGGAGGAAAGAAACGATGCTGGCCGACCGCTTTACTCAAATCTTTCGCCAGGAGCACCGTCAGGTTCGGGACCTTCTCCTCGAGCTCATTGAGGCCTTCGAGGGCCGGGACCTGCCCCGGGCCCGGGAGCTGCTGGGGCGGGTCGCCGCCCTGACCGGGCCCCACTTCCGCTACGAAGAGGAGGCCCTTTACCCGGCCCTGACCGGCATCTTCGGCGCCGGGTATATTGAGGAGCTTTTCCGGGCCCACGACCGGGCCATTGCCGGCGCCCGGCGCCTGGTGGAGCTTGCGGGCAAGGCCGAGCTTACCGATGACGAGGTCGCCGAGGCCGTCGGCATCGTTCGGGGCATCCTGCCCCACGTAAGCGACTGCGACGGCCTCTCCATCATGGTCGAACGCCTGCCCGAGGCCCAGGTCCAGGCGATCCTGGACCGGCGGGAGGAGTCGCTGGCCGCCGGCCTCGACCTCCTCCGCTGGGCCGAGACCGTCCGCCGGCGCTGAAGGCCCATGTGCCTGCACTATCTTTTAAAAATCGTTCGGGAGGCCAAACCCATGAGTGCCCAGCTGCCCCTTTTCCCCGTAACCGTGGTCGGAAGCTGGCCCCGGCCGGCCTGGCTCCTGGAAGCTTTGCGCCAGCGGCAGGCCCGGACGCTTTCCTTTGCCGAGTTCCAGGAAGTCGCCGACCGGGCCGTCCTGGAGGCGCTGCGCTATCAGGAAGAGGCCGGCATTGACATTGTGACCGACGGCGAACAGCGCCGGGACAACTTCTACTCCTTCGTGGTCGAAAAGCTTGAGGGCGTCCGGCTGATGACGGTGGCCGAAATGCTGGCCTACGCCGAAGACAAGACCTTCTTCGAGCAGGTACTGCGTCAGCGGGACGTCCCGGCCTACGCGATCAAAACCCCTGTGGTCGTCGACAAAGTCCGGCTCAAGGCACCCCTGGCCCTGGACGAGCTTGAGTTTCTGCGCCGCCACACGGCCAGGCCCATCAAGGTTCCCCTGCCGGGACCGTATCTTTTGACCCGGACGATGTGGGTCCGGGGCCTCTCGGACCGGGTTTACCCCACCGCCCGGGACCTGGCGGCGGACATTGTCGGCATCCTGCGGGAGGAAATCACCCGGCTTAAGGATGCCGGGGCCAGCTTTATCCAGCTCGATGAGCCGGCCCTGACCGAGGTCGTCTTCCAGCCGCCGGTCCGGGCCCGGACGTTCATGTGCGCCTCCCTCTCGGCGTCCACCGAGGACCCCAGCCGGGAGCTTGAGTGGGCCACCGAGCTCATCAACCGCACCGTCGAGGGCATTGAGGGCGTCCGGGTCGGGGTCCACATCTGCCGGGGCAACTGGACCACCAACGAGGCGGCCCTCCTTACCGGCAGCTACGAGCCCCTGACCGGGACGCTGGCCGGGATGCGGGTGACCCAGTGGGTTCTGGAGTTTGCGACGCCCCGGGCCGGCGACCTGGGGGTGCTGAAGCCCCTGGCCGGGACGCGGGAGATCGGCCTCGGGGTGGTGAATCCGCGGACGGCGGAGGTGGAGTCGCCCGAAGGCATCGTCAGCCGGGTCGAAGCGGCCCTGGAATACTTCCGGCCGGAGCAGGTCTTTCTCAATCCCGACTGCGGGTTCGGGACCTTCGCCGAGGCACCGGTAGCCACCCCGGAGGTGGCCGCGGCCAAGCTGCGGGCGATGGTCCAGGCGGCCGAAATCCTCCGCCGCCGGTACGGCTAGGACCGGACCCGTCCGGGTTCCAGCGGCCCGGCGACCCCGGTCCGTCCCGGCCGATAGGGGCACAGGGGGTCGCTGGCCAGGGGGTTGCCCGTCAGCGCATAAGCCCGGGCCCGGGAGCCGCCGCAGACCTCCCGGAACTCGCACCGGCCGCACTTGCCGTAAAACCCGTCCGGATTGCGCAGGGCCCGCAGAAGGGGCGCCTCCCGGTAGAGGTCCACAATGGACGCCTGCCGGACGTTCCCGACCCGGACCGGCAGGAAGCCCGACGGGAAGACGTTCCCGATGTGGGAGACAAAAACTATCCCGTTGCCGTCCCGGATGCCGAAGCCCCGGCCCACCGGCGACCGGACCACGTCCTCGGCCCGGCCTGCGGCCTGGGCTCGCTGGATGGCGATGCGCCGGTAGTGGTGGGCCTCGGTGAGTTTAACCTCGAAAGGCGCCGTCCGGCTCAGCCCCAGGAGCCGGCCCATAAGCTCCTCGGTCCGGGCCGGCGAAAGCTCGGTCATCACCCGGCCCCGGCCCACCCGGATCAAAAAGAACAGGCTCCAGCGGACAATGGGAAACCCGGTTAAGAACTCATAGATCCGGGGCAGGTCGTCGACGGTTTCCCGGCAGACCAGGGTATTGACCTGGACCGGCAGGCCGACGTCCACGGCGGCCCGGAGCGCCCGCACCGTCCAGTTAAACGAGCCCGGAACGCCCCGGATGCCGTCGTGATGGGCCGGGTCCGACCCGTCCAGGCTCAGGGCCAGGCTGGCCACCCCGGCCTCCCGGAGGCGGCCGACCACCGCCGGCGTCAGGGCGTAGGTCCCGCTCGGGGTGACCGAAACCGGCTGGCCGAGCCGGCGGGCCTCGGCCAGGATCTCGAAAAGGTCCGGCCGCTTGAGGGGGTCGCCCCCGGTCAGGACCAGGTGAGGCCGCCGGGAAAACCGGCCCAGGTCGGCGATGAGGCCGGCGACCTCGGCGGTGGAGAGCTCCAGGGGATGGCGGTTGGGGATGGCCTCGGCCCGGCAGTGCCGGCAGGCCAGGTCGCAGGCCCGGGTCAGCTCCAGGTAAACCAGAACGGGCGCCTCGGCAAAGACATACCTGCGCCCGTCCCAGAGGGGAAACGCACGCCCATTTTTCACTGTCGCTGTCCTCCCCAAAAGATGCGCCTGCTAGATGTTAGCCCGGCCCGGTCCGGCGGACCCAGCCCCATTCGGGTGGGCGGTCCCCCACCCGTTCGGGTAGGAAAGCCGGGGGCAGGGCAAATACCCTGCCCCCGGCCCAGGACCTGTCAGTGGCCGCCGGAGCCCTGGCCGCCCTTGACCACCTCGAAGATGGCCGGGTCAGCCGGACCCTCGACCACCAGCTGGGCCGCCGCCCCTTTCTCCAGCCGGCCCAGGCTGTGGTCAACCAGGGTGTACGTTCCGGGATAGTCGACCTTGAACTCGACGATGGCCGCCCCGCCGGCCGGCACCATGGTGGTCTGGACGTTGTAGACCGGCTCCGAGGCCCCCTCCGGGTAGACCCGGTCGAAGATCTCGCCGATGACGTGGAAGCTGGAGGTGAGGTTCGGGCCGCCAACCCCGAAGAAGATCCGGACGGTTTCGCCGACCTTCGCCTTCAGGGCGTTGTCGCCGGTGAGCGCCCCGACCCGGCCGTTAAAGACCACGTAGTCGGGCCGCTCGTCCAGGAGCTTCTCAATGGAGACCGACCGCAGGCCCTTCTCATCCCGGTTGCCGGCCAGGTAGAGGTCGCCCTGCATCACGTAGAACTCCCGGTCGACCTTCGGAAGCCCGCCCGGAGGCTCCACCACAATCAGGCCGTACATGCCGCTGGAGATGTGGTGGGCCACCATGGGGGTCGCGCAGTGGTAGACGTAGACGCCCGGGTTGAGGGCCTTGAACCGGAAGGTCGCCGACTCGCCCGGCGCAACCTGGGTGACCTTGCCCCCGCCGCCCGGCCCGGTAACGGCGTGCAGGTCGATGCTGTGGGTCGCCTTGCTGTCCGGCGGGTTCTTGAGGGTCAGCTCGACGGTGTCGCCCTGCCGGACCCGGATCATCGGGCCGGGAACGGTGCCGTTGTAGGTCCAGAAGGTGTAGGCGATGCCGTCGGCCAGGTAGGCCGTAACTTCCCTGGCCTCAAGCTCGACCTTGACCAGGGCCGGCTCCGACCGGTTAACGGGCGGGGCAACGGCCGGCATGGGCAGGTAACCCGTCCCGGGCGGCACCGGGGCAGCAGCCGGCGGCTGACCGGCAGAGGCGGCGGCCGGCGGCCCGGCCTGGACCTGGCCCTCACCCAGCACCACGATCTGGCCCTTCATGCCGGCCTCTTTGTGGCCGGGGATGGTGCACTCAAAGTCATAGGTGCCGGGCTTATCGGCCCGGAAGGTCGCCTTGACGGTCTGGCCGGGCTTCGGAACCAGGTGAACGTTGAAGGCGGCGATGTGCAGGTCGTGCTCAATGGACCCTTTGTTTTCCAGGGTGATGGTTATATCTTTGCCGGCGGGCACCCGGATGATGGCCGGGTCGTATTTAAACTCGGTGGCAACAAGCTTGACATCGGTCGTGAGCTCCGAAGCCGAGCTGGGCGGGGCCGAAGTGGCCGCCGGACCGATGCAGGCGCTTAAGAGCAGAACCAGCACACCGAGCAGACTCAAGAGCTTCAAACCAGGCTTTGTGTCCATCGGGTCTCCCCCCTTTGTGAGTTTGTTCTTTCACTCACAATTGTCGGGGGCGGACCGATGAGATTTCCTCATCCGCAGGTGTAGTTTTTAGGGTAGTTTTAGGCCTACCCGGGTGGGTAGGGAGTCCGGGCTGGTCAGGGCGGGCCGGCCGAACTAGTACCCGAAGCCCAGGAGGGCGACGACCAGGAGCATGGTCACCAGCCCCAGCGTGAAGCTCCAGGCCATCTCCTGTCGGGACCCGAGCTCGAAGGCATCGACCAGAAGCTCGCTGATGGCCAGGTAGATCATTGCGCCCCCGGCGAAGCCCAGGCCGGCCGGAACCAGGTACCTGGCCAGGCTCACCACGAGAAAGGCCGGCACCCCGAAGACCGGCTGGGGCAGGCTCGTGAAAATCGCGTAGGCGGCGCACCGCCAGAGGGAGACGCCCTTCGCCCGCAGGGGCAGGGAAACGGCGATGCCTTCGGGGATGTTGTGGATGGCGATGGCCAGGCCGAGCAGGAGGCCAAACCGGAGCTCGCCGGTGGCAAACCCGACCCCGATGGCCAGCCCCTCGGGGATGCTCTGGATGAACATCGCCAGAATAAACAGAACGGCCCGGCGGGAATCGGCAACGCTCAGGCCCGAGACCTGCCAGTCCCGGGCCGCCACGAAGCGGTTCAGGCCGGCCACAAAGAGGGCCCCGAGGAGCAGTCCGGCCACCGTCTCCCAGGTCGAGCCCCGGCGCAGGCCCTCATCAACCAGGCTGAAGATGGACGCCGTTCCGCAAAACATAGTCATTTATTTCACCGACCATGCTCTGCTTCCTGCTTCAGCGACCCGTGGCTCGTAGACCGGGCGGCGGCTCCGCCGCCCGTTCCGCCGCCAGAGGGGTCTCCACAGGCGTGACTTCCCGGGGAACTCCCGGTAGAGCCCGTAAGGTGGGCTAGCCCGTAAATTCGCAGATTCAGCGCGGCGTTGAAGTCCCGGTCGGCCTCAAACCCGCAGGCCGAACACCGGAACCTTCTCTGGGAAAGGGAAAGCTTTGGGCCAGGCACGCCGCACCGTGAGCAGCTCCGGGTGGACGGAAAAGCCCGGGGCGCCGCGATGAGCCGCGAGCCGTACCAGCTCGACTTGTACTCGAGCATCCGTCGGAAGGTTCCCCAGCCCGCGTCGGCCACCGACCTGGAAAGATGTCCGTTCTGCATCATTCCCCGGACATTGAGGTCCTCGACCACGATGACCGGCTTGGTCTTCGCCAACCAGGTGGTCGTCTTGTGCAGGAAGTCCCGGCGGATGTTCCGAATGCGCCGGTGAAGTCTGGCCAGCCTGAGGGCAGCCTTAGCGTGGTTCTCTGATCCCTTCTGCTTGCGGGAAAGCTGCCTTGAACGGCGCCTTAAAAGCTTAAGGGCCCTCTTTAAGGGCCTGGGTGCCTCAATCCGGGTCCCGTCGGAAAGGACCGCAAAACAGTCGAGACCCAAATCCACCCCTACGGGCTCCCCATCCCTACGCTCGGGGTCGGGCCGCTCAACCTCGCAGGTAAGGCTTACAAACCAGCGGTCGGCTTCCCGGGAAACCGTGGCGGAGAGTATCCTGGCCTTGCCGGTCTCCAGAAGGACAAGCAACTTCTCGGTAGGTTCCTTGGTCCGGACCTTCCCCAGCCGGGGTAACTGCACGTGTCTGGGGAACACCCGAATCGAACCCGTAAGGCGGGCCCTGTTGTCGTCGAAGTTTTTCTTGCGCTTGAACCGGGGACGCTTCGCCCGCCTCTCCCGCCAGTTTTTGAAAGCACGCTCAAGGTCCCGAAAGGCCTCTTGGGGCGCGCACTTGGAGACCTCTACCCACCAGGGGGCATTCGCCCGCTTCCACCGGTTCCACGCCCGGTGCAATTCCATCGCCGTCGGTATCTTCTCTCCGCGTTCCAGTGCTTCCAGGCACCGGGCCAGCCCCCAGTTGTAGGCAAAGCGGGCCGCCCCCACGTGTCGGGCCAGCGCCTGCCGCTGGCTTCGGTTCGGGTCCAGCTCAAACCGGAAGGCCTGCTTTACCCGCATTCAATCGCACATCCGTTCGGCTGCATAGATGATAGCAAAGTTGGCGGCTGCCGGCAACCCCGAGGGCCGTGCCCGTCTGTCCCAAAGGCGGTGGGAGGAATTTAAGGTCCTGGGTGGCCCCTGTGGCCGTCAGCCAGGCCGGGCGCACGACCCCGGCAAAGGTCGGTCCGGGCCCTCACGGCCTTCGGCCGGCCAATAGGATGCTCTGTCCGGTTATTGTTCGAGGGAACCCCAGGGTACCTGGCCCAGTGCTCAGACAGCCGCGGCCAAAGGCCGCCCTGCTTTAGCCTGTAAAGTGGGTCCTGAATCAGCGGCCTTTGGCCGCTGGTCAGACCTGGCAGCGCGTAGCCATTCGCCAGGAAGCAGCGGCCTTCGGCCGCTCTGTCTGACACCTGCTCACCAAGTTCGGAGCCTACCCGCCGTAGCCGCCGGAGGCGGCTCCCGGCAGTGAGCCTGCGCGGCCAGAGGCCGCTGCCTGAGCAACCAGGTTGTAGGTGGCAAGCTCGTCGGTCACGATGACCTCAACCCCAAAGGCTTTTACCAGGGGTTCAAGCGGGCCGGCCAAAGGCCCGCCGTCATGCTCAGATACCATGGCGCGGCTTCGCCGCTGCTGGCCGTTTCCAAGGTCCAGGGCGATGGCTGTTGACATAAGTGCACAGACACTTATGTCAACAGCGCTCCTGGCCCCTGATTTTGACCAGGGTCCCATCCAGGCCGAGAACCCTGACCTTGCGCTGCTGTTCCGAGACGGTCCGGACATCCCTTAAGGCCGTTGATTTGCCAATTCCGGCCCCGAACTTATCAAAGAGACAGCCGCCTTCGGCGGCGCGGGCAAAGCCCGCTGACCTGGTACTTAAACCCAATGCCCAGGCAACGGCAGCGCCGCGAAGCGGCCGCCGCTGGCTCTGGTCAGCCCGGGTCACACCGCTGTCCGGTTACACCGGGCGCACTTGTAGCGGACGGTGACCACAGCCGGCTTCGCCGGCAGTAGCCGTGCCGGTGTCGCCGAAGGCGACTGAGCCGCAGTGGGGGCACTTCTGGGGCCGGCCCTCGGGCTCGGTCTTGACAGTCAAAACTTTCATGGGCAGGCGCCTCCCTGGCTGTGGTTTTGGTCTAAAACAAGCTTAAGGGGAGCGCCTGCCCCGCAGTCGACTTCGTCGACTGGCTCATCCCACTATCTATGGGACAGACCCGGCCGTGCTCAGGTCGCTCAGGACCCCGACCCAGAAGACCTCCCAGACCGTCGGCTCCATGTCAAACTGCTCCCGAATTTGCCGGACAAGCTGATGATAAACTAAACTTAATTGAGAAAACCAGTTTGAAAAGGTCCGTCCATGCTGTCGATGACGTCCCGCTACGCCCTCAGGGCGCTGGCCTACCTGGCCACCCACCCGGACCGGCAGGTCTTCGCCCACGAGATCGCGGCCGAGACCGACATTCCGACGAATTATCTTTCAAAGATCCTGCACACCCTGGCCCGCCAGGGGCTGGTTAAATCCGGCCGGGGCCGGCGGGGCGGCTTCCGCCTGGCCCTGCCGCCGGACCGCATCGTCCTCAAGCAGGTTATCGCCCCCTTTGAGAACCCGGAGTTTCCCCGGGACTGCCTGCTGGGGCGGCCCTTCTGCTCCGATAATACCCCGTGCCAGGCCCACGCGGCCTGGAAGCCGATATCGGAGCAGGTGAGCCGCTTCTTCCAGACGGCGACCCTGGCCGACCTCATCCGCCGGGAAGCCGCAAGTACTAGCACGGCCGCCGGAATGGACTAGTCCGGGATCCCCCCGCAACCTACCCGAACGGGTGTGGACGGCACCCCCTTATCCCGATTATTCTGACTTACAGAGGAGATTATCAATAACAAGGGGGTGAGGCAGGTGACCGCGACGCCCGGTCCGGAGCGCCAGCCCGAGCGGGTCCCCTTCGGGCAGGCCCTTCTCGACGATTTCTTCCTGCTCACGGCCCTGGGCCTCCTGATCCCTTTCCTGAGCTACCTGGTCTGGGGGCTTCTTGACCTGGGCAGTGTCCCGGTTCTGCCCGTCCGCTGACCATTCCATGCCAGGAGGTTAGCCCGTGACGATTCACCCGCCCGAGCGCATCTGGTGGAAGCCCATAAGCGGGGCTGAGCGGGTCTACATCGCCGCCGCCCTCCTCTTCACCCTCACCACTTTCTTCCTGATGCCCGTCTGGCACTTCCTCGGCGCCCAGAACCCCACCATGCAGACCTACCGGGTTGACAAGGCCGAATACCTCCAGAAGGTGATGGCCTGGGCCGACAAGTATAAGGTCGGCGAGCAGGCCGGCGTTCCGGTTGTCGAGCCGCCGCCCGGCGGCGATGTTTACCTGCTGGCCAGAACGTTCCAGTGGTTCCCGGTCCTCAAGCTCAAGGCCGGCCAGACCTACCGGGTCCACGTCTCGTCGTCCGACCTGGTCCACGGCTTCTCCCTTCAGCCCCTCAACATGAACTTCATGGTCATTCCGGGCTATGAATACATTCTCTACGTTACCCCGACCCAGAAGGGGGAGTTCGGCGTCCTCTGCAACGAGTTCTGCGGCCTGGGCCACCACCTGATGGTTGGAAAGCTCATCGTCGAATAAGGAGGCGTTGACCGATGGCTACCGCGGCAGTGCCCTACCGGTTCCGGACCTGCGAATCCACCGGCCTGCGGGTTCACGCCGACGCCGAGGCCCTGCTCAAGGTCAATGCCGTGCTGGCCGTCGTCTTCCTGGCCATGGCCGGCACGGCCGCCCTCCTCGTCCTGCTCACCCGCTGGCCGCCCCTTCACCTCCTCGACCCGGTCTGGTTTTACCGGCTCCTTACCTTCCACGGGGCCAACGCCCTGCTCTTCTGGATTATTTTCTTCGAAATGGCCATCCTCTACTTTGCCGGCCCCATTGTCCTTAACAGCCGGCTCCCAGCCCCGGGTCTCGGCTGGCTGGCCGCGGCCCTCATGCTGGGCGGGGCGGCCCTGGCCGACGTGATGATTCTGCTGGGCCAGGCCGACGTGCTTTTTACCGCCTATGCGCCCCTCCGGGCGCATCCCCTCTTTTACCTGGGCTACATCCTCTTCGCCGTCGGCGCCCTCATCGTCGTCGGCCTCTTTTTTGCGAGCCTGGTGGTCGCCCGGGCCGAGGGGGCCTATCAGGGCTCGGTGCCCCTGGTGACTTTCGGCGGCCTGACCGCCGCCATCATCGCCCTGGTGACAATTTTCGGCGGCGTCGTGACCTTTGTCCCGGCCTTTTTCTGGTCCCTCGGGGTTCTGCCGAACCTGGACCCGGCCGTCTACCGGCTGAACTTCTGGCTCATCGGCCACCCCTCCCAGCAGATCAACGTCTCGGCCATGGTGGCCGTCTGGTATTTGCTGGCAAGCCTTACGGTGGGCGCAACGGCCGTCAGCGAGAAGGTCTCCCGGATTGCCTTTACCCTTTATATCCTGTTTATCAACATCGCCTCGGCCCACCACCTGCTGGTCGACCCCGGCCTCAGCCCGGCGTGGAAGATCTGGAACACCTCGTATGCCATGCACCTGGCCGTACTGGCCAGCATGATCCACGGCCTCTCGGTCCCGGCCGCCATTGAGGTGGCCCTCCGGCGCCGGGGCTTCGACCGGGGCCTCTTTGAGTGGCTCTGGCGGGCGCCCTGGGGCAACCCCGGCTTCGCCGCCCTGGTCCTTTCCATCATCATTTTCGGCGTCATCGGCGGGATTACCGGGGTGGTCTTCGGCACCGAGCAGATCAGCATCATCTCCCACAACACCTACCGGATCGTCGGCCACTTCCACGCCACCGTCGTCGGGGGCACCACCCTGGCCTTCATGGGGCTGACCTATTACGTCATTCCTCTCATCTTCCGCCGGCAGGTCGTCTGGCCGGGTCTGGCCCGGCTTCAGCCCTACCTCTTCGGCATCGGCATGATTATCATGACCGTGAGCATGGTCATGGCCGGGACCTACGGCGTGCCCCGGCGCCACTGGGACATTGACTTCAGCCTGGCCCCGGCCGGCCTCAGATTTGCCTTCGACGCCCCGGCGTATCTTTTCCTGACGCTGACAACCCTGGGCGGAATTCTTGCGGTGACGGGGGGCGCCCTGTACGTCCTGATAACCGTCATGTCGGTCTTCGCCGGGCCGGTTGTTGAGCGGATACCCATTCCGAGCCTGGGGCCGATCCCGGCCGTCGCCGGCGCCCAGGACGTCCCTGAGGCCCACGGGACCGTGCAGACCCGGACCGCCCATGCCGACATCCGGGGAACCCTGGTCCTCAACTTTCTCTTCCTGGGCATCTTCGTCGTCTACTACCTGCTCAACTGGAAGTGGCTTGCCGATGTCTGGCCTGTCCGCTGACCGGGACTTCAGCCGGAAGCTCTTCGCCTGGCTCGGCCACCCTTACTTCCCGGTGGCGGCCGGCGGCCTGGTGGGCCTCTGGACGGGGCTGTTTGTTCTTGCCCCAACCCTCGGGGAGGCGGCCCCGGTCTGGCTTGAACCCCTCCAGCGGCTCTGCGGCTACAATCCGGTGACCGGGGCCGCCCCCCTGGACCGTACGGCCATTCTGGTGACCCAGGGCTATCTTACTGTTGGGGTCCTGGGCTTTCTTTTCTGGGGCGACCTCCGGCGGGTGCTGGCATCCGACCGGCGGGCCGCCGTGCTCTTCGGCCTTGCCACGGCCCTGCCCGCGGCCCTCCTGGTCGCCGGAATCGCCGCCGGCCGCCTGGCCGTCTTCCCGGCCCAGATTCCGGACCTGGCGCGGCAGGTCGCCCCGGCCCCGGATTTCACCCTGGTTGACCAGGCGGGTCGGCCGGTCAGCCTTTCGGGCCTGCGGGGGCGGGTGGTCGTTCTGACGTTCTTCTACGCCCACTGTCCCGACATCTGCCCGCCCCTTCTCGCCCGCCTCCGGGAGGCCGTTGCGGATGCCGGACGCGGCGGCATGCCGGTCGTTGGGCTGGCTGTTACCCTCGACCCGGGCCGGGATTCCCCGGCGGCCCTGGCCGACTTCGCCGGCCAGCTCGGCCTCGGGGACGGGGTCCGGCTCCTTTCCGGCCGGCCCGACGCCCTCAGGGCCGTCTACGCGGCCTACGGCATCGACCCGACCGTTCTTTCAAACAACCTGATCGTGCACCCCGGCCGCTTTTACGTCATCGACCGGCAGGGCCGGCTGGCGTACGTGCTTCCGGCCGGGGAGATACCCCAGCAGTGGCTGACGAACGTCATCAGGTTTCTCGCCCGGGAAGAGGGGGCCTGACGGCCGACCGGCCCAACCTGACCTCGCCGGCCGCCCGCTGGGTCGGCCTTGAGAACCTGCTGGAGCGGGCCGGCGGCGCGGCGGCCAATGTTGCCGCCTGGAGCGGTGCCCTGGCCGTAACCTGCTTCGTGCTGATTCTCGTCAGCGGGGTCTACCTGTTTTTCTTCTACCAGGTTGGGGCCGAGGCGAGCTACCGGTCGGTTCAGGCCCTGAGCGCCGAGCCGGTCGGGGCGCTGATGCGGGCCGTCCACCGGTACGCCTCCCGGGGATTCATCGTTTTCGGCCTCGTCCACCTGGTCCGCTACCTGGCTACCGGCCGGTTCCGGGGACCCTGGTGGCTCCCCTGGGTTACCGGGTTCGTCCTGCTTTTCATTGCCTGGTTCGTCGGCCTTACCGGCTACCTGCTGGTCTGGGACGCGGCCGGGTTTACGGCGGCCAGGGTTCTGGCCGCCGGTCTGGACCGGCTCGGCATCCTGGGTCAGCCCCTCATGCTGAGCCTGATCGAGCCGGGGGCCCTCCGGGACAACATCTTTCTGATCCTGCTCTACGTGCATATTACGGTGCCCCTGCTCGGGGCGTTCTTCGGCTGGCTCCACCTGGCCCGGGTGGTTCGGCCCCGCCTGCTGCCGCCCGCCTTTATCGGGGCGGCCGCAACCCTGCTGTATGTCGGCCTGAGCATCCTCCGGCCGGTCCCTCTCCTGGAGCCGGCCGACCCCGCCCGTCTGGCCGGCGGATTCCCGGCTGACCCCTTCTACCTGACGTACCTGGCCCTGCCCGGCCTCGCCGCCTGGGCCATCCTCGGGACCGCCATCGGGTTGACGGCTCTTCCCCTGCTCGGTCGGAGGCCGCCGGCCGCCCGGGTTGACCCGGACCGGTGCACGGGCTGCGGATTCTGCGTGGCCGACTGCCCGTACGGGGCCGCGAGGCTTCAGCCCGGCGGCAAGCACCCGGTGGCGGTTGTAGACCCGGCCCGGTGTGTGGGGTGCGGCATCTGCGTCGGGGCCTGTCCCCTCGACGGCATCGAACTCAGTCCGACGAGGGTCCCGGCCCCGGCGGCCGGACCCGGCCTGGTCGTGGTAACCTGCCAGACCGCCCCCGGGTCCCTCCCGGCCGGGGCCGCGGTCATTCGCCTGCCCTGTGTCGCCGCCCTGCCGGTGTCGGCCGTCCGGGCGCTGGGCCGGCAGGGCGCTGAGATCCTGCTCGTGCCCTGCGGCCTATCGGCCTGCGTCTACCGGGATGGGAGCGCCTGGGTTATCGGGCGGGCTGGGCGCCGCCGCTATCCCTACTGGCCCCGGCGGGTTGCCGTGGCCCTGGGCGAGACGTTGAAACTGCCCCTGGCCCGCTCGGCCTCGGGGTGGGGCCGGGCCGTGGCGGCCGTGGTTCTGGCCGCCACCTTGCTTCCGGCCCTGTGGGACGGCCCGGGCTGGGCGCCCCCGGGCGAAGCGGCCCTCCAGGTGGCCGTTCGGACCGAAGCCCCCTTCCTCTGGAGCCGGGGGCTGACCGAGGAGGAGAAGTCCCGGCTTCTACCCCACATGCGGGCCGACGTGCCGGTGGCCGGCGAGCGGGCCGACCTCAGCCTGGCGGTCGCCGTTGACGGCGTTCCCTACGAATGGGTTGTCCGGCCGGGTGGGATCCGGCGAAACGGTCCGAGCAGCTTCTTTGCCGAGATTTACCTGAGGCCGGGGTCCCACACCGTAACCTTCAGCCTGAGGCCCGCCGCCCCGGAAGCCCCACCCCTGGCAACCTGGGCGGGGACCCTTGAGGTGGGCCCGGGGGAGGTCCGGCTCATCGGCTACGGGATCGGCGGGGGCGGACTCACCGTCCGGTAGGCAACCTACTCGATGAGCCCGAGCTGGCGGGCGTAGCGCACCGCCTGGCTTCGCCGGTTCAGGCTGAGCTTGGCCAGCACGCTCCGCAGGTGGTTTTTGACGGTGTTCTCGCTGATGCCCAGCTCGGCGGCGACCTGCCGGTTCGTCCGGCCCCGGGCGATGAGCCGCAAAACCTCCACTTCCCGTCGGGTGAGCCGGAGCCCGGCCCTGGCCGGCTCATCGGCCCCATTTTTGCGGGCCGCCTCAAGGGCTTCCTGCAGGATAAGCTGCATTACGCTGGGACCGAGGACGTACTCGCCGGCCGCCGCCCGTTCGACGGCTTCGATGAGGGCTTCCGGCCCGACCGCCTTCAGAAGATAGCCGCAGGCCCCGGCCGCAAGGGCCTCCAGGGCCTCCCGAACATCTTCCCGGGCAGACAGCAGAATCACCCGGGTTTCGGGCCGTTCGGCCCGGATGAGCCGGGTCGCCTCGATCCCATCCAGGGCCGGGCGGGCATTGCCCATCAGGATTACATCAGGCCGGAGCTGGCGGGCGAGGGCCACGGCCGTCGGCCCGTCGCCCGCCTCCCCCACCACCTCGAGGTTCGGGCAGGCGGCCAGGACCATCCTGACCCCGGCCCGGTAAAGGGGCTGGTCGTCGACGACGGCAACCCGGATGCCGCTCATGGCCCGACGCGCGACCTAGACGGCCGCTTCCTTCCGGCTGAGCTTCTCGTAGATGCGCCTGACCTCGGCCCGGATGGGGTCGCCGGCCGGGTAGACGTCGGCGAAATACTTCAGGGCGCTTTCGACGATGGCCGCTTCCCGGGCCGTAAGCTCGATAACCTGCAGGGCCTCATACTGCCTGGCGGCCGCCTCAAGCGGCTCCTGCCGGACCAGCTGCTGTTGAGCAATCAGCTCCGGCCGAACCACCAGAAGCGGCACCTCCGCCTGCCGCAGAAGCCCGAGGGTAACGCTGCCGAAGACCAGCTCGGAAAGGCCGGTCCGGCCGTGGCTCGAGATGGCAATCATGTCCGCATCCACCCGGCGGGCAATCTCCAGCAGTTCCGGGACAATGGGCCCAACCTCAATCTCAATGGCCGCCTTGACGTCCTGGGCCCGAACCCTGGCAGCCACCTGTTCCAGGTACTCTTTAGCGGCCTTTAGCTCCTCGTCCAGGACCATCTGCATCGCGATGGGTGTTTCGGGAACGAAGGCGACCTGAGATACGGGCACGACCCGGGCCAGGATGAGGGTGCCTTCGAAGACCTTAGCCAGCTCGATGGCGGTGGGCAGTGCCGCCTCGCCGTACTCGGACCCGTCGAGGGGGACGAGAATCCTCGGCGGCTTGACCGTCGGCAAAAACGGCCGCACGGCCCCGGCGGCCCTCACCACAATAACCGGCACCGGCGACCGGGCCAGGAGGGCCTCGGCCACCGACCCGTAGACCCAGCGGCCCAGACCCGATCGGCCGTGGGTGGACATCACCACCAGGTCCGGCTTCCTGAGCCGGATCTGCTCGAGGAGGGCCCCGGGCACGTCCGAGTCGTACGGGGTGGCAGTCTCGGCCTCGATGTCGACCGCCCGCAGGTCTTCGGCAATCCGGTTAACGTAATCCTCGGCCTCCCTGACCACCCGGGCTTCGGCTTCGAGCCGGTCACCCAGGGTCAGGAGGCTTGGGGGCTCGACGACCCGCACGACCAGCACCCGGGCCCGGGTTGTCAGGGCAATCTCCCTGACAATGTGCAGGGCCCGCTCCGCCAGCTCGGAGCCGTCCAGGGGAACCATAATCTTGGTGATCGGCATCTCTCAACCTCCGGTTGCACAGTCTTGCCGCCCGGGCCTCCACGCTCCGGGCCGCACCATATGTTAGCCTTTCCTCCGGCCGCTTTCACCTCCTACCACCTTTTAACATCCCAACGGACCCACAGGTCAGCCCCAAAAGGGTGGTATTCGGGTGGGTCAGGACTGACCGAACCTACCCATCCGGGTAGGTCGGCCCCAACCGGCGGGGCCGCGGACGCGCCAAATCCCCCGGCGGTAATCAGCCGGGGGATTTGGGCCGAAGAAAGCGGTCAGGCCGGCCTCAGGCGTGCTGGGCGGGCCGGGTAAAGAGCTCGAAGATGCACCGGCCGGAAAGACCCAGGGCCAGGGGCACGAGGCCGATGACAGCCACCACATAGCCCCAGGGCGGGCTCAGCCAGAAGAGACCGACGCCGATCAGGACAAGGCCCAGCACCGCCCGCAGGACCCGCCCGACAGGGCTGTTCATAAACCCGACAAACCCGTTCATCCGCAACCTCCCGGTGTTGGTTTCGGGGCCCTTTCGGAGCCTCCATCTCCAGTCTGCGCCCTGGACTTATGAGGGTGGCTAGAATTCGCTTAGAGATGCGTAAAGAATCTATTCGAGCCGGCCGCCCGCCGGCGGCCGGGTTGTACAATTGGGGTGGAAGAGTAGCCGGGAGGAAGGCAGATGACTGATTCGACCCGGGCCGTCCTGACAGTCCTCGGCATCATCCTGGTCGTATTGTTCGGCTTTCCCCTGATCATGGGAATCTTTATGTTCGGAGGTGGAATGATGATGGGACCTGGCATGGGACCGGGCATGATGGGGTGGGGCTGGGGAGCCAACCCGTGGTGGGGCATCGCCGGGATGGTCTTCGGGCTGGTCGTTCTCATCGGCCTGATCCTGCTGGTTATCTGGGCGGTGAGACAGTTTGCCCCGGCCAGCGGGCCTGCCGGTTCCCGGGCCCTTGAGATTCTCCGAGAGCGCTACGCCCGCGGCGAAATCACCCGGGAACAGTACGAGCAGATGCGCCGGGACCTTGAGTCCTGACCGGGGCCGGTCCTGATGCGAAATCGGGGTCTGTTGATCGCCGGACTGGTCCTGCTCATCGGCGGGCTGGTCGGCCTTACGGCGGCCGGACTCGGTCTCTTCGCCCCCGCGCCCGTGAGCGCCGAGGTTGCCCGGGGCGAGTGGATTTTCCGAACGGGCACCGACCCCGATACCGGCCGGCCGATCCCTTACGCCGGGGGGATGGGCATGGTGATGGGGTGCGCCGGCTGCCACGGCCTCGACGGCCGGGGCCTGCGCACCCCGATGTTTGTAAGCCCCGACATCACCTACCGCAACCTCACCGACCCGGCCGGGATGGTCGAGCCGGACGGCAGTCGGGGGCCCCGGTACACCGACGAGCTCATCCGCCGGGCCGTGACCCAGGGCGTCGACGCTGAAGGCAAGCCCCTGGCCTGGCCGATGCCCCGCTGGCGGCTGACTGACCAGCAGTGGCAGGACCTGCTGGCTTACCTTAAGACCCTCCCTTAGCCGTGGCCGCGGTCTTCGACGCCCTGGCCGGCCGCTACGACGAATGGTACGAGCGGCCCTTCGGCCGCTCGGCCTTCGCCGCCGAGGTGGCCTGCCTGCGGCGGGTTCTGCCGCCCTTCCGGCGGGGGCTTGAGGTTGGGGTTGGGACCGGCCGGTTTGCGTCGGCCCTGGGCGTCCGGGTGGGCCTTGATCCCTCCCGGACGGAGCTGGCCATTGCCCGGACCCGGGCTGTCGAGCCGGTCCAGGGCGTCGGCGAAGCCCTGCCCTTCCGGTCGGAAAGCTTCGACCTGGTCCTTATCGTCGTTACCCTCTGCTTCGTTGACGACCCGGCCCGGGTTCTGGCCGAGTCGGCCCGGGTGCTGGTGCCCGGCGGGAGCGTGGTTCTCAGCCTCATCGTTCGGGAAAGCCCCTGGGCCGAGTTCTATACCCGGAAGGCGCAGGCCGGCCACCCCATTTACCGGCTGGCCAGGTTCTACGGCTACCGGGAGGTTCTGGGCCTGCTCGAGGCCGCCGGTTTTAAGGCCGGCCCCGTGGCCTCAACCCTGCTGGAGGAGCCCCAGGACACGGCCCCGATCCGGAACGGGCAGGTTTACGACGGGTTCCGGCCGGCCGCCGGGTTCACCTGCGTTCGGGCCGACCGGCTCGGCTAGGTTCCCTCTTCCCGGGGCTTGACCAGGCCGTACTTGAGGGCGAAGGCGACAACCTGGGCCCGGTTGTGGGCGTGGAGCTTCTGGAGGATGTTCTTGAGGTGATATTTCACCGTGTTTTCGGTGACGTAGAGGCGGCGGGCGATCTCTTTATTGCTTGCGCCCGCCACCACCAGCTCAAGGACCTCCCGCTCCCGGGCCGTCAAAGGTTCGATAAGTTCGGCCTCGGCGGCCTCCCGCCGGCCGCCGGGCCGGCGCTCGCCCAGGCGGGAGAACTCGGCCAGGATTTTCGCCGCCAGGGTCGGGGTCAGGGCGGCCTGACCCTCGGCGGCGGCCTCCAGCAGTTCGACGACCGTCTCCGGGTCGTAGCTCTTTAAAAGATAGCCCTGGGCCCCGGACTTGACCGCCTCGAAAAGGTCGGCCTCGTCCTCCGAGGCTGTAAGCACCACCACCGGCAGGTCCGGAAACTCGGCCTTGATGAGCCGGGTCGCCTCCAGACCGCCCATCCCCGGCATCATCAGGTCCATGAGCACCAGGTCAGGCCGGGTCTGCCGGACGACCCTCACCGCCTCGGCCCCGTCGCCGGCTTCGCCCACCACCTCGAAGCCCTGCTCCTCCAGAAGCTGTCTCAGGCCCACCCGGAAGAGCCGGTGGTCGTCGACGATAACCACGCGCCTTTTCATCCCCGAACGGCCTCCGCAATGGGTACTTCGACCACGACCCTGGTTCCCCGGCCGGGGGCCGAATCGATTTCAAGCCGGCCGCCGGCCAGTTCGGCCCGCTCACGCATGACCGCCAGCCCGAAGTGACTGCCGCCCGGCAACCGGCTCGGGTCAAAGCCGCGGCCATCATCGGCCACCTCGACCCGGAGCCGGCGGTCGCCTTCGGCCGGAAGCCCGAAGCCGACCCGAACCCGGCTGGCCCGGGCATGCTTGCGGACATTGGTCAGCGCCTCCTGGATGATCCGCAGCAGGTGAACCTCGGCCTGGGGCAGGAGCCGCACCTCCCGGGCGGCCGGGTCGGCCTCGAATTCGACTTCAAGGCCGCTCTGCTGGCGGAACCGCTCCAGATACTCCCCGAGGGCATCCGGCAGGGCCCGCTCGCCCCCGACCCGGCTGCGCAGGCCCAGAATCGCCTCCCGGACGTCGGCATAGGCCTCGGCCACCGCCTCGTCCACCTCGCACAGGACCCGACCTACCGCTGGAAGGTCCCCGCCCTCCAGGGCCCGCCGGGCCGAGGCGGCCCGCATCCGGATATAACCGAGGACCTGGGCCAGGTTGTCATGCAGCTCCCGGGCGATCCGCTCCCGCTCAGCCACCACCGCCAGGGCCTCCAGCCGGCTGTGCAGCCGGGCATTTTCAATGGCGACGGCGGCCTGGGTTGCAAACAGCTCCAGGACCTCCCGGTCGGCAGCTTCGAAGGGAACGACCTGGCCGTCAGCGACCTTTTCGGCCAGGTACAGCCGGCCGAGAAGATGACCCCGGGCTACAATGGGGACCTCGAGGCTCATGGCCGGGTCGGTATTCAGCCCGGCCGCCCCGGTCGGGGCCTCAATCCGGCGGATGAGCCGACCTTCCTCATCAAGAACTTCCAGCAGACCGGCCCTGGCCCCGACAAGCTCCCGGGCCAGGCCGATGACCCGCCCGAGGACCGCATCCAGGTTTAAATCCGAAACAACGCTGAGACCAGCCTCATGGAGGGCCTTGAGCTGGCGGTTTTGCCGTTCGACGGTCTGGTAGGCGGCTTCCAGGGCCCGGTTCTGCTCGAAAAGGCGGGCCTGCATGCCCTCAATGGTGTCGAACATGGCCTTAGAAAAAAGATACGTTCCGGCCGCGACCAGCGCCCCAATCAGCAGAAACCCGGGCCAGCTGTGCAGAAGCTCGGGCCAGACGGCATGCCGCACAAGGTCGAGCAACCCCAGAAAGATGAGGGGCAAGATAACCCCAAGCCAGCGCAGTTGCCGCAGGGTAAGCCCGGCAGGCCGCCAGACGGAATAGCGGTTAAGATTTTTCATTCAGCACGGCCCCTCATGATTATACCCGGTTGGCCGAACCCTACCTTTGGGTAGGTTGTTACCTACCCGAAACCCACCCATTCGGGTCTTACGGCCGGCGCTCCCCGGACGCTATCTTAAAAGTGGCCGGGAGGAAGAGGCCGGTCAGAAAGGAGACAGGGGAAGATGGTCAGGTTGCTGGTCCTCGAAGACGACGACGAACTCCGGGCTCTCTACCGGCGGCTGCTCGGACCCCGCTACGGGGTCTGGCTCTGGTCGTCCCGGGAGGCCGGCCGGCTCTTCGAGCTCCTGGCCCAGGGTTACCGGGTGCCGGAGCTGGGCGGCTTCGCTCTCATCATAAGCTCGCCGTGGCTTGAGCTCGCCCCCGATGAGCCCTGCTCCGAGCGCCTGATCCGGGCCCTGCGCCGGGAGTTTCCGGAGGTGCCGGTCATTCTGGCCGGCCGGAGCCCGACCGCACCCATCTGGGTCCGCCTCCTCGCCGAGGCGGATGCCAGGGTTCACGGCCTCTTCCCGGTCACCGAACACGCCCTGGCAGACCTGGTGGACAGGCTGCTGGGGGCCACAGTTTCACCAGAGGGAGGTATCTGACGATGGCACAGCAGGTTGAATTTCGTGACCCGCCGATTGCGCAGAAGCTTTTTGGGACGCCGGGTTTCGGGTGGCTCTGGCTGCCGGTGAGGGTTTACCTGGGCTACGAGTGGCTCCAGGCCGGCATCCACAAGCTCGAGGACCCGGCCTGGATGGCCGGAGGCCAGGCGCTAAAGAGCTTCTGGGAGCGGGCGATTCAGGTTCCACCGCCCCCGGCCCGGCCGCCGGTGGCCTTTGACTGGTACCGGGAGTTCCTGCGGATGCTCCTGGAGGGCGGCCACTACACCTGGTTTGCGCCCCTCATCGCGGTGGGCGAGACCCTGGTCGGGATTGCGCTGATTCTGGGGGCCTTTACCGGGATTGCCGCCTTCTTCGGGGCCTTCATGAACTGGAACTTCATGATGGCCGGGTCGGCCTCGACCAACCCGGTGCTCTTTGTCCTGGCCGTTCTGCTCATCCTGGCCTGGAAGAACGCCGGCTGGATTGGGCTTGACCGGTGGCTGCTGCCGGCCCTGGGTACGCCCTGGCAGCCTGGCAGGTTCTTCAGCCTGCGCCGGCGGCCCGCCGCCGCCTGACCCCGAGCGCCCGCAGGGGAGCCGCTCCGGAGGATAACCTCCGGAGCGGCTCCCTATAACGATCCGCCGGATGCTAAAATGAGTTGCGGATGCGGACATGGAGATGTCAACAGATTCGGTTAAGGATGCCTTCTGGGCCAGCCTGATTACGGCTGACGGGGTTTTTGTCGTCGATGCCCGCCAGCAGATTGTCTTCTGGGGGCCGACGGCCGAGCGGCTCACCGGCCGGGGTGCCGACCAGGCCCTGGGCAGGCCCTGCTACGAGGTCGTTGCCGGCCGGGACACCCGCAACCACCGGTTCTGCCGGCGCAACTGTCCCGTTGTGGTAAATGCCCGCCGGGGCCGGCCAACCTCCGACTACGATGTCCTCTGTCCGGCGGCCGACGGGACCGAGAAGTGGCTCAATATAAGTATTGTCATTCTCAAGGGGCCCGGGCAGGAAACCCTGGTTGTCCATTTCTGCCGGGACGTCACCGAGCGGCGCCGGCTGGAAGATTTCGCCCGTCAGGCGGCGGCTCTCCTGCGGGAGACGGCCCGAAACACGCCTGTCGCCGCCGGGGCTGATGTCCCCGCCGGCCCGCCCCCCCAGCTTTCGCCCCGGGAGACGGAAATCCTGCGCCTCCTTGCCTGCGGCCTCACGACCCGGGAAATGGCCGAAGCCCTTTCCCTTTCGCCGACCACCGTCCGCAACCACATAAACCGGGTCCTGACCAAGCTCGGCGTAAACAGCCGCCTTCAGGCCGTCGTCTACGCCTCCCAGCTCCGGCTTATCTGAGCCCGCGGCCGTCAAATTGATGCAATCGAATCTAGTTGTGGCGGCGGGATGCCTTTACCCTGATTGTGGCAATAATCACAAAGCCACGGGGGGAAGGCACCTTGGGCCGGTCGTTCTGGTTACCCGTACTCGGCGCCCTGGGCCTTACGGCCGTGGGCGAAGCGGTTGCCCTGGGGTTCGACCCGTTTCCGCCGGTTGCGGCTGAGGAGGCCAGGGTTGCGGATGGGGCCTTTCGCATTCTGACGGCCCTGGCCGTTCCGGTTTTTGCCTTTGTCCTGAGTTTTTTGGTTTACAGCGCCCTCCGCTTCCGGCGCCGCCCCGGCGAGCAGGTTGACGGCCCGCCGGTACACGGCAGCCGGCCGGTGGCGGTCACCTGGCTCGGCGTCACCACCACCCTCACCCTGGTTCTCATCGCCGTCGGAACCCTCGGTCTTGAAGAGATCCGCCACACCGCCCACCTCCCGCCCGACCTGGTCGTCAGGGTCGAGGGGATGCGCTGGGGCTGGCAGGTCAGCTACCCGGAAGCGGGGGTTTCGACGAACCGGGAGCTGGTCCTGCCGGTTGGACGCCGGGTTCGGGTCGAAGTGACATCCCGGGATGTTGTCCACTCCTTCTGGATTCCGGCCTTCCGGGCAAAGATTGACGCCGTACCCGGCATGGTCACCTCGGTGGCATTCACCCCGAACCGCACCGGCGGCTACCGGGAGGACCCGGACCTGCGGGTTCAGTGTGCCGAGCTGTGCGGCACCGGTCACGCCCTGATGGTGATTCCCGTACGCATCGTAACCGAGGAGGAGTTCCGGCAGTGGCTGGCAAACCAGTCTCGACAGATGTAGGCCTGCGGATGTTGCTGCCCATCGGCAAGGGCCTCCTTTTCGGGGCCCTTGGTTTCCTGGTCGGCGCCGGCCTGGCGGGAGCAGTCCGGCTTCTGACCGGCCGGGCACCCTGGGCGCCCGAAGTCCTGCTCGTCGCAGGTTACCCGCCGGGTCTTGTCGGGTGGCTCCTCGGGGTGGGGATGTGGGACTACTGGGTCCGGGAGTGGTTCGGCCTGCCCCGCCGGGAGGAGCCCGCTGACGGCCCGGGCCGGTTCTTCCGGTTCTGCACCGACCACAAGGTCATCGGCGTCCAGTACCTGGTCACCTTCACGGCGGTCATGCTGGCCGGCGGCCTGCTGGCGATGCTGATGCGCCTCGAGCTGATGCAGCCGGGAGTCGGGGTGCTGGGGCTGGCCGGCTACAACGCCGTCATGAGCCTGCACGGCATCTTTATGATCGCGGTTGCGGTCGCCATCATCCTCGGCGGCTTCGCCAACTTCCTGGTGCCCCTGATGGTCGGGGCCGAGGACGTTGCCTTCCCCAGGCTCAATGCCCTGAGCTACTGGCTCATCCCGCCGGTGGCACTGCTTCTGGTCGGGAGCCTGCTGGCCGGCGGGTTTGAGACCGGGTGGACGGCCTACCCGCCCCTGGCCGCCCTCAATCCCCGGGGCGAGCTCTTCTTCCTGCTGGCGTTTCTGACCTTCGGGTTCTCATCGATCCTGGGCGGCCTCAACTTCCTGGCCACCATCATCGGCCTGCGGGCGCCAGGGCTGACCTGGTCGCGCCTGCCCATCTTTATCTGGTCGGTCTTTGCGGCCTCCCTCATCAGCCTGACGGCCACCCAGTTCGTGGCCTTCGCCCTCCTTACCGACATCCTGGACCGGGTTGCCGGAACCGCCTTCTACAACCCGGCTGGAGGCGGCAAGCCGCTGCTTTACCAGCACCTGTTCTGGTTCTACTCCCACCCGGCCGTTTATATAATGATCGTCCCGGCCTTCGGCATCGTCCTGGAGGTAATTGCCCACCTGTCCCGGAAGCCGCTCTTTGCCTACCGGTGGGTAGTTGGGGCGTTTCTCACCATTGTTTTCCTGAGTTTCATCGTCTGGGCCCACCACCAGTTCACCAGCGGCATGGATGAGCGGCTCCACGTGCCCTTCATGGTCACCACCGAGCTTATTTCGATACCGACCGGCATGGTCTTCCTGGCGGCCCTGGGGACCCTCTGGGAAGGGCGCATCCTGCTCAACACGCCGATGCTCTTCGCCCTGGGCTTTTTATTCAACTTCCTTATCGGGGGCATCACCGGAATTTTCCTGGCCGACGTTCCCACCGACATCCAGTTCCAGGACACCTACTTTGTCGTCGCCCACTTCCACTACACTATCATGGGCGGCGAGATCTTCGCCTTCCTGGCGGCGGTTTATTACTGGTTCCCGAAGATTACCGGCCGGATGTTTAACGAGCGGCTGGGCAAGCTCCAGTTCTGGTGGGCCCTTATTGGGTTCAACCTGACCTTTCTGTTGATGTTCTGGGCCGGCATGCGGGGAATGACCCGCCGGGTGGCCGACTACCACCCGGCCCTGGCCGACGTCAACCTGCTTATCAGCCTGGCGGCCTTCTTCCTGGCCGGAAGCTTTGTGGTGTTTGTCATTAACGTGGTCCATTCGTGGGCCAGGGGGCCGGTGGCGGCCGCCAACCCCTGGGGCGCAACGACCCTGGAGTGGCAGACCTCCTCGCCCCCACCCCACGGCAACTTTGCCTGCCGGCCGAAGGTGCTCGACTCACCCTATAGCTACGGGGTGCCCGGCGCCGTTCACGCCGTTGCGGGGCTGGCCGGGGGCTCGGACCGGGAAGACCAGTTCTCCAGGGAGGAAGAGCCATGAGGCATCCCGGCGGACTTGCCGGCGACTGGGGCCGGGGCTGGTGGGTTTTTGCGGCCCTGATTGCCCTGACCATCGTCGAGTTCGGCCTGCTTCTTGTTGACATGCCGGTGGGCCTGTTCCGGGTCCTGCTGGTGGCGCTGAACCTGGCCGACGCCTGGCTTATCCTCTACTACTTCATGCACATTGCCCAGCTCTGGAGGGGCGACTAGGATGGCATACCCGCACGCTGTTGAGCACGCCGAAGAGCGCCTGTCCGTCAATCGGACGGGGCTGTGGCTTTTTATCCTTTCGGAGAGCTTTCTTTTCGGGGCGGCCCTTTCAAGCCGCTACTACCTGCAGGGGGTCGAACGGCCGCCGGAGCTTAACCAGCTGCTCGGACTGGGGATCACTTTCGTCCTGCTGACCAGCAGTCTCACCGCTTACCGGGCCGAGCGGGCGGCAGTGCACGGCCACCTGCCCGGCCTCATTCGCAACCTGGCGGCCACCATCGGCCTCGGTCTTGTTTTCGTGGTCGGGGTGATAATCGAATGGTATGAGGCCTTTCATTACTTTCCGCCGAGCACGGCTTACGGCACCATCTTTCTGACGACAACGGGCCTGCACGGCTTCCACGTCCTCACCGGCCTGGCTGTCCTCACCTTTATCCTGTTCCTGGGACGGAATGGGCGCTTTACCCGGGGGAACTTCTGGCCGGTTGAAGGGGCGGTTAAATACTGGCACTTCGTCGACGTGGCCTGGGTTTTTATCTACCCGACCCTCTACCTCGTCCGGTAAAAATCCGGCGGGGCGCATGGCCCCGCCGGACTGCCTGAGGGCAGGGTCTGGCCGGCTCAGCCGACCTCCTCGGGAACGGCCGGCGGCAGGCCGAGGAGCTCACGGACCCTGGGGTGAACGACCTCGCCCCGGTAGGCAAGGAGGGTCTCCCGGGTTATCTCGTCCGAAAGGTCCGGCCCTCCCCGCCGCCCAAACACGTGCAGGATAAAGCTGGCGATATTGCGGGCGTACATCTGGCTGGCATCGTAGGCCACCGTCGAGGCCAGGTTCACCGGCCCGATTATTTTGACCCCGCCAACTTCCAGCGTCTCGCCGGGCACCGTAAGCTCGCAGTTGCCGCCGCGCTCCGCCGCCAGGTCGACGATTACCGAACCCGGCCGCATGCCGCGCACCATCTCCGCCGTTATCAGCACCGGGGCACGCCGCCCCAGAACCTGCGCCGCCGTTATCACCACGTCGTGCTCGGCCACCACCCGCCCCAAAAGCTCCCGCTGGCGCCGGTAAAACTCCTCGCCCATCGGCCGGGCATATCCGCCGCCGGCCTCAACCTCGGCACTTTCCAGCCCAAGCTCAATGAACCTCGCCCCAACGCTTTCGGCCTCGGCCTTCGCCGCCGGCCGCACATCGTAGGCCGATACCACCGCCCCAAGCCGCCGGGCCGTCGCTATTGCCTGGAGCCCGGCCACCCCCACCCCAATCACAAACACCTTCGCCGGCGTTATCGTCCCGGCCGCCGTTATCAGCATCGGGAAGAGCTTCGGCAGTGCCTCCGCCGCCAGAAGCGCCGCCTTGTACCCGGCCACCGTCGCCTGCGACGAAAGCACATCCATCGACTGCGCCCGGCTTATCCGGGGCAAAAGCTCCAGGGCAAAAACCGTCGCCCCCGTCCGGGCCAGCTCCGCGGCCGCCTCCGGATTGGCGATCGGCTCAAAGAGCCCAATCAGCACCTGCCCGGCCCGCAAATGCTTAAGGTCCTCACGCCCAGCTTCGGGGTTGGCCCCATAGCCCCGAACCTGTACGATGACGTCGCTCCCCTCCTTAGACGGTGGTCTTGAAGCTCATATGTTGCTCTGGAAGTCTTTATACGCCCCCGGCTGTCCGGTTCTGAATACCCGGATGGGTAGGTTGGGGGTAGTTGTGCGGCCGGGGTCCCCACCCGAATGGGCAGGTCCGGCGGCGGATGGTGCTCAAATTGACTGGCCTGCCGGCCGGTGATAGAATGGTCTTAGGAAGACGGGGATGGGATTCTCTTTGAGAAACGGGATCGTTTACCTGCTCATCGGCCTCTCGATTCTGGCGATTTTTTACGCCTTCTTTGGTTCCTGGCGGGATACCCCCTCGATGGACATTGTCACCGTCTTACAGAAGGCGAAGAACGGGGAGATCAGCCAGATCGAGGTCCGGGGCGACAACCTGACGGTCATAACCCGGGACGGCGGCCGGTACTCCTCGTATAAAGAGTCCAGCGTGAGCATGCTCAAGCTCCTGGAGGACGCCGGCGTCCGGCCCGACAGCCCCCAGTTCCCCAAGATCGTCGTCCAGGAGCCGAGCCGGTTCGGCGAGCTTTCGGGCCTGCTCTACGGCCTCCTGCCCGTCCTGCTCTTCGGCGGCCTCCTCTTCCTGATGATGCGCCAGGCGCAGGGTGCGAACAACCAGGCGTTCAATTTTGGCAAGTCCCGGGCGAGGCTTTTTGGTGGGAACCGGCCGACGGTGACCTTTAATGACGTGGCCGGGGTGGACGAGGCCAAGCAGGAGCTTCAGGAGGTTGTGGAGTTTTTGAAGTATCCCGAGAAGTTTGCGGCCCTGGGCGCCCGGATTCCCAAGGGTGTGCTGCTGGTGGGGCCGCCCGGGACGGGAAAGA
>Ga0209276_100308_pt1 | contig 82392 bp, 71 predicted proteins | sample DewCreD2012metaG_3_FD_185473 | JGI IMG/M metagenome (GOLD analysis project Ga0209276, IMG submission 185473) | Hot spring sediment bacterial and archeal communities from British Columbia, Canada, to study Microbial Dark Matter (Phase II) - Dewar... ...
ATTCGCGAAATAATTAATAGATTATTCTGATAAGTTGTGTTAGAATCTCGGTATAAGGAAAGGAGGTGCGTCGACATTAGTATATCCATGTTGAACGCGTCCCCTACCCGATCTACTGTTATCTAATTGCTAGACTTCAGTAGAGGCGCGGGATGCGGATCAACGTTTACGTAAGCGCCACGGGTACAATGAACCAAAGAGAAGATCGCCAATATTAGAACCTTATGGTTCCAATGATGGCGATCTTCTTCTTTTTTACCAATCTTGCTTCCTTAATTCCTTCAGCTCTTTGAGCTTATAGAAGGTCCCTCTCCAATAAATCCCACCCTGCCTCAGCGTAATCACAGCAGAGCGAACCATGACATAGATCAACAGTAAGCAGCTAATTGGAAATACGAGTACTTCTAAGCCCTTCTCATTATTCATCATCCGCATCTGTAGAAGGTAATGTCCCAGCATGGCTAGTACAGCTACCATATAGATAATGCCTAACCAGTCTGGCAATAACAGTAATCCAATGAAGGGAGCAAAAAAGAACAGTAGCTGCCCCAGAAAAGCTGTAAGCATCAGGATCAGGCTGAAATTAAAACCGGAGAAGAAGTTTTTCTCTAATCCTTCAATGGCTTTAAGCAATGTAGGATACCATTCTACCTGGATATGCGCTTTGCCCAACAGCACCCTTTGTCTTCGTCTATGCTTCTTTACCCTTCGTCCTAGCTCTAAATCATCATCAGGATACATAGGGAATGCTTTATGTGTACCAATCGTTTTGTAGGCTTCCCGGCTGATCATATTAAAAGCGCCTACACCTATTCCTTTCCGGTGCTTCGTATCATCATTAGAGATGTGTGGCTGTATGACAAAGCTTAATGAGTACATAAAGTAATTCACGAATGCCCGTAACATAAAGCCCTTTGCTATCATCTTAGGTAATAGTGTTACATGATCCGCTTGCTCTGATTGCATATAATCAACAGCATCCTGAAGGGTTGTTGAACGAAATAATACGTCAGCATCTGTAAACAATATAATTTCTCCCTTGGCATGAAGGAAGCCTTGATACATCGCATGATTCTTTCCCAACCAGCCCTCTGGTAGAGAAGTAATGTGTATCGTACGTATTGGAATCTTGATCGTTTCCTTGCCCTCAGACCATGCCTTGATTTCTTCCATTCTGGTACCCGTTTTATCTGCAGAACGATCATTTACAGCAATGATCTCGAAGTTCGTATAGCTCTGCTGAAGAAGATGCTGAATCGTTTGTTTAATATGCTGCTCCTCTTCCTTTGCGGAGATAATGACGGATACCAAGGGTAAAGGTGGCGAACGATCTAACCTTCTCCAGGGTGCAGATGGTAGTACTTGTAGATGATTGAAGCCCATTAGGCTTCGGAATAACTGCAGACACCAGTGGATTACTGTACATATGGAAAGTAGAAGGATGATCCAATAGACAATAGTCATGAGGCTCCCCATCCAATCTATTATTATTACAGCGAGACTCCTAAAAGTCCCCGTGTGAATTGAAAATCAATATGGCCCTGCTTGTAGAGGCGGGGTTCATAGCTATGTTCAATGACCTGCTTGCAGCGTAGAAGAAGCTGGTCGATCCAATTGTTGTGATTGCCTGTGAATAGCAAATCCAGATCATTCGCATAGGTTTGCTGCATGTGTTGCTCAGATGCCACCTGTAGCATAGGCACGAACGGATGTGTTTGCATCGGATGGTCATTAACCAACGCTATAATAAGCTCTACACCCGTTGCAGCTAAACCCGTCACCGTCTCCACCCAGTGCTCGGTCGGCGTCTCCATGATGTGATATCCGGTTTGGCTGGCATGCTCACCATAGGCCAAGGACGGTAAGACGGTAGATTGGCCCAACAAATTCTCTCTATAAGAAGCGGTTGTTAGCAAACCACTATTCTCCGGCACAACAACCATCCCCCCAGCGCCAACAATCATTCTCGTCAGTACCGAGAGTTGCTCGCCAACCGCCGTAGAGATGACACCATCACTCAAGATTCCGATACGTAGCGCTTCTAGCCCAACCATTTCTTTAGTGCTTGGTTCAACGGCTGACACTTGGTCCGCAAACCATGCCTCTACCTTCTGCGAGGCCTTGTCAATTCCACCGTCAAGCTGAATACTAGCAAAGCCTAGTCGACTTGGATCGCCACCCATATCCTCGATCTGGTGACGCATAAAGTCATTGTGGGTTTTCTCGCAGCCATGCTCCAGCAATAGACAATGCTTGACTAGCGGATGGGTGACATAACCCACCATCGTACGAGCATACAACTGCTCACCGCCACCCGAATTGCCGCAGCCTTCCGTGTGGGCCAATGCAACAAAGCGCGAGAGGTGCTCGGGCTGACCAAGCCCCTTGTTATTCAGTCGTGACGCAATCATATTCGCCACCTGGCCGGAACAAAGACTAGTGGGCAGGATCAACCCGATTTGATCACTGGCACGGTGGCCCATGCTTCGGGTGAAGGTAAAGCTGATGGAACTAGTATTCGGATAAGTAGCAACATCCGTATTAATTTCAATAGGTGCCCCTGTTGGTATGGGCGCATGAATTAATGTCTCCAGCTGGCTTATATCGGTTTGCCGCCAGTTGCGCCAGATTTGCACCTGCGCATGGCCGGCCTTCTCACCCACACTACGTTGACCTGAGGCGATCTGTATAGTCAGGTCAAGAGTTTGGCTGCCTAATTCATCCATGGACATGCCATCTTGATACAACCCTGCGTTAACATCCATATCCTTGGACAACAATTCGAAGCGACGCGTCGTCGTCACCACCTTGATTGTTGGCACAAAAGGGAAGTTGGTCACGGAGCCGTTACCCGTTGCAAAGAATATCAAGTTACAGCCCGAGGCCACTTGCCCAGCGATGCTCTCGAGGTCATTACCAGGGCTATCCATAAAGTGGTACCCGGTTTCTTCCATGGGCGCTCCATAGTCAATGGCATAATCGAGGCGTGTAGCAGGATCCTTCTTACGGGCTGCACCAATAGATTTGAGAATTATATTATAAAGACCACGATATTTGTTTCCACCGGATGGATTACCTTCCGCATCGGCACCATGCCAAGCAGTGCGCTCCTTAAATTCTGCTATCATCGATAAGAATTTGCGGGCGGTAGCCAGATCGCGGACCTTCTGTAGTACATATGGCTCAGCACCAATTAATTCATCCGTCTCGGCTAAATTAGCAGCACCGCCATAACGTATCAGCTCCTGTGCAATCCAACCCAACAGCGGATTGGCAGATATACCCGAGAAGGCGTCAGAGCCACCACATTGGAGAGCAATCTTAAGATGGCTAATGGATTCCGGGGTCCGCTTAGTAGCATTGACCATGGGTAGCCAATCATTCACAATAGCTTCCCCTGTAGTCAGATTATCTTGAAAGCTGCCGTTGAGAGATAGAAACCGATGCAGCACTTCATGCAATGGATAGTTGTGCTCGCGCATATAAGCTTCAACCATCCTGTTGGTTACCTGCTCATTACCATAGTCCACCACCAGCACCGCACCTACATTGGGATTGACCATGAACCCCGCCAGAGTACGCAGCAGAAGCTCGCGATTATTAGGCTGTTCAGCGCCACCCTCCGTATGTGCTACGGGTACAATACCATCAATGTTTGTATAGTTTGTTAAATCACCTTTCAGCCGCGCGGCCAGTTGTTTAACATAGCTACCCGTGCGTGAGGTTGTGCCCAACAGGACAATGGTGTTACGGGTGCCGACACCACGAGCAGGACTACGACGATAGCCCACAAAGGTTCGTGTATCTTCGTATGGGGGCAATGCTGTGGCCGGCTGAAAATTGGCCTCATCTATGACATAAGCGTGAGATTGTTCGGCAAAGTTTGGCTTCGCTGGCAGCACAAACTCCAATGAACGCGCACTCAGCGCATCTAGTACTGTCTGGTTAATCACATAATTACCAGGCTGAATCGGCTGAATTGCCGTACCAAAGGGCAATTCCCAGGAGAGTATGGCTTCATCTGGAGCAATAGCTTTAACCGCAAAACGATGACCCTCCATGACGGTATAATCCAAAGTCATGGTCTGGTTCTGATAAGTAATCGTGGTTCCCGCCTCCAAAAGGCGTGTAGCAATGGCGACATTATCACCCGACATAGGAAGTCTACCGACTTCGTCAAAGCTGTAAGATCTCATCTTTGTTAGCTCCTTGCTGTTGGATTTCAATATAAAGCTCTTTTTATAGTACTTTAAACTAATTCTACAAGAAAGAAGAGTATCCTTCATAGTTTCTTCACATCTAAGGTGTAAGCTAGGTTTATCAACCATAAGGAGATGAAATCGATGAAAAAGGTATGGATTATTCTTTCAGTGTTCGTTCTGGTATTTGCCATTGGCACTACTGCTGCGGTTGCAGCCGTAGGAGATGATGTCATCAATTTTGGCCGAATGCTCCCTCACATGAAACAAATGCACCCAGACATTACAACCGATGAACTTAAGAAGATGTATGAAAACTGTCACGGTACTGGGGGCGCATCACAAAGCAATCAATTTCAACCTGGGAATATGGGCGGAATGATGGGAGTATAAGGATGCAAGAAATTCAAAAGGAGCTGCTTAGCATTCGCAGCTCCTTTTCCCTATCTGGTGGATTATACTTATTTGTTGAAGCAATCATTGTTCCACTATTATCAAAAATAAGCTGATCGCTTCTGTGCCGCTGGAGTTCAATCATTCCTTTATTATGCCTTTGCTTCTTATTCTAACTTTGATTTATGTGTTTTCTTTCATCGAGTTTGATAATGGTATGAACTCAAACTTTACAGCAGATAATAGGAGTAAAAAACATCCGGAGGTCAATATGAATAAAATTGCACTAACAAGCAGTGAAATCGCCGGTCTTTGGAGCACATATATTCAAGATAGCATGGCAAAATGTATACTTCAATACTTCCAGCATCATGTTAAGGATACAGAAATACATAAAGTGGTTACTGAAGCTCTTACTCTTTCCCAAAACCATGTCATGCAGATAACGAAAATATTTCATTCAGAAAGCTTTCCTATTCCTCACGGATTCTCGGAAAGTGACATTAATCTATCGGCCAAGCCTCTATTTCACGACCCGTATGTGTTAAGTTTTGTATACGGTATGAGTCGCATGGGTATGATTAATTATCCTTTTATTACATCCACCATCTCACGATCAGATGTACTTCAGTTCTTCGTAGCGGCTAACAAATCAACCACCGATTTATACCAACGATGTGTGAACTTAATGTTAACTAAAGGCATATATGACCGGCCGATTAAGATGAATTATCCCAAACAGGCGGAATACATACAAAAGCATGGCTTCATTTCTGGAATGTTGGGACATAAACGCCCTTTAAATGCTATTGAACTAACTGAAATTTTTGTCAGAATCGAGAGGAATTACTTCGCTGTCATATTGTTATTAGGTTTTCTGCAGGTTGTTAAAGATAAAGAGATTAAACAATACTTAATACAAGGCAAGGGTCTATGTGATGAGCAAATCAATTGGTTGAATGAGCTGCTTGTCAAAGAAGACCTTCTTGGAACAGTCCCCGTTACTATGGAGGTAGCCGATTCGGTTGAATCCCCTTTCTCCGATAAACTAATTTTGTCATTAATTTATTTGCTTAATCAGATTGATATCTCACTAGTTGGGCACGCACTATCCTTATCGATGAGAACCGATCTCTCTGCACATTACAGTTACTTGATTACTAAGATACTGGCGTACACCAAAGACGGGTATGACCTTATGGTTGACCGGCAATGGTTGGAACAGCCACCCTTAGCTACAGATCGGAAAGAATTAATCGGGAAATCATAGTCTCCTTAATTTTCGAGGGATATTTCTAGCTCATAAAAATTTTTTTACGAAAGCAAGATTAACAAATGTATAGATGGCACTTTATGAATTGATAAATTTCATTTTGATCTTTATCCCGTTGTCTCAGATCAAAGCTACTAATTGCTAGTTTCAGATTGCATTATAGATCGTTCTATTTGTTATGTTTCTGAGAAAATGTCACATTAACTCGTATGAAAATTTCTTTTTTGGTAAGCAAAGACCCGACTTACCAAAGGGTCTATGCATAACTGTAGTGCTGTGGTGAATGTGATAATACTGCTGAGGCATTGGGATAAAAGTCAAAAGAAATCTGAAACGACCACTCGTTCGTAATAGTCTCGCCCTCGTATCCATTAAAGACAGACAAAAAAGAAATCTATACATTTCGCTCACGTACGATAAATTAGGAAAGGGTACAGTTTATACCGATGAGTATCCTTTTTTAAAAGCTGCAGCACCACCTACATCTCATTTCCCTTGGTCCTAGAACATAAGCTTCGGTGGGAATCGGCATATGTGAAACTAGTTTACAGTAATCCCATCAAGTACTACGGCAACAGGGTTGCCCTTAAATGGAACATCTGTGAATACATCTACCTGTTGGAATGGGACTTGACGTTTCATAACATACTCCCCCCTTCTACAAACTATTGGTAATTAAATCCCACAGCAGCTTACCAATCAACAAGGTCGTAATAATGATAAATAAGGGCTTCACAAAGCTTGTTCCTTTGCGAATGGCTAGCTTAGAGCCTATTAGAGCACCTGCAACCATCGCAATTCCCATTGGAATTCCATAGGAGAAATTAACACTATCCAATAATGCAAATGTGAGGAGGCTGGCAATGTTACTGCCGAAATTTAACACCTTAGCGTTACCAGCCGCAGATACATAATCAAAGCCAATGAGGAGCATACAGAAGATCAGGAATGATCCTGTTCCAGGACCGAAAAATCCGTCGTAATAACCGATGGCAAAAGCGAATATAACTGCAAAAACCGCAGTTTTTGGTATGAATCCCTTGTAGGTGGATTGTCTCCCCCAATTTTTCTTGATTAACGAGTACACCATGACTAGAATCAACATAACCACTACGAGTGGTTTCAAAAAAGAGGAAGGAATCAAGGTTATCGTATACGAGCCAAGTGCTGACCCGACAATCGAAAGTGGAAACAGGATGGAGACGAGCTTTATATTTATTTTGCCAGATAACAAAAAGGTTAATGAACTGGTCATAGAGGAAAATGTGCTTGCCAGCTTGTTAGTACCTAACGCGACAGTAGGGGGTAATCCGACAAATAGAAGCGCCGGCAGAGAGATCAATCCGCCCCCTCCCACTACTGAATCCACGAATGCAGCAACGAACCCCGCAACGATTAAAAAAATGAGCATTTCTAGACTTAGTTGCTCCATCCGGATATGCCCCTCCAACTTATCTTATCATTCTCTCAAGAATAGCTCTTAATCAATATAAAGCCATTCTACGACAGGATCAAGATATGTTTGATTTGCTAACACCAAACCAAGCATCCGCAATAATTTACACTCTCATCCCAATATCATCACTTGTAACGCCCAATCTTAAATTTGATTTTCTCAAGTAATGGTGCTGCAATGGCTCTCGCCTTCTTAGCCCCTTCATATAGAATTTCATCAATTTGATCTGGAGAAGCCATTAATTCATGATATCTTCTGCGGGGTAATTCCAGATAGGCATTTATGACCTGGAACAACTCCTGTTTTACATCTCCCCAACTAATTCCATTATGGAATTTATTCCTAAACTCAAGGATTTGATCAGGTGTCGCGAATTCCTTATACAATAAGAACACATTAGATGTATCTGGATCTTTGGGTTCGTTGGGAGGAGTAGAGTCCGTTTTGATTTTGCTTAAATGGTGGAAGAAATTTGTATATCTTCTAGGATGGGCTGGATTCTCCACCTTCTATGAGGCATTGACAATTAAGTTCGGTATTATTTGGCATGAACACTGGAATTTATTATGGTCTTTTTTATTATTTCCACTGATTTATTACATGTTAATTCTCCATCTACATGTTTACAGTTGGATAATAAAAAAGGGCCACCCACATGCAATACCTTAACACAAACTTACTCTCCTCCTATCTTTGTAGGGAAAACAAATAAAAACCCATTAGACCAGATGGCCGAACAGGTTTTATCAAGAACATACATCTAGAACATAGGGAGATTATCAAGATTATTATCTTCTCGGCCATCCGCATTCGAGCGAAGATGCTCTTCGTTGTCTCGACCCTTAAACACATTCACATTCTCAATCTCATTATTCTTGGCCATTTGTTGAGCCGATTTGTAATCCACTACTTGCCCGGATGACAGCTTCAGTTCAACAATATCCCCATCTTTGTTCTTGCGTACTGCTACAACTTGTTCCATTACAATCGCCTCCTTATGGCATAGTATGCCAGAGGGGGCGTTCATTTATTAATATTCCACAAATTCATGACCACAATTGGGGCAGAACCGTGTTGAGGAAGAAACGATATTACCGCAGATACAATCTCTCTCACCCGATAAGGTTTTAATTTGTTGAAGATTAGCCTTGATCTCTGTTTCAAAATTAACTATTTCCTCAAACAATGGTCTGATTAATTGCTCATTGTTGATCTCCCCCTGATCCCTGATAGACAGAAAAACTAACTTACCCATTTCCATATAAACCTGATCAACGTCTTTTCTTATGCTGCTATTTTGCATTTTCAGTCGATTAACCTCTACAGCGATTTTGGCCTTATTACCAGCATCGGTTACACCGGACTTCAGTTTGTCTAGAAAGCTCACTATATACCTCCTCGGATTTACTATCCTCTAACTAAATTCTCTTTGTTGTTAATTATATTCCTACCCATCTAAGAGATGAATAGTCACTGTCGCAAATTTTTACGAAAATCTCCAGGAGACATGAGTGTTATTTTCTTAAAAATCCGGGTAAATGAAATCACATTTAGATATCCTACCCTACTTGATATAGTTTGAATGGGATCGGATGTAGTTTGAAGTAGCTCCTTGGCTCGTTCAATTCGAAGTCGAATTAAGAAATCCATGAAACCTTCACCAAATTTATCTTTAAATAACTGACTAAGGTACTTGGGATTTAGATCAAATTGTTCTTTAAGACGATCGAGAGACATATCCGGGTCCGTAAAATTCGCTTCAATATATCCTCTCACTTCCAATAGAACCTGGTGGTGACTGTTCGCCTCATGGGTACTAGCAATCTTCTCACCGATTTCACCCAGAATATTAAGGAACTTTCGTTGGATATCCTGTAGTGTCTCGGTGGTCTCAAGCACATCTGAGAGGGGGGACATACCCTTCTCGTTCCATGGCTTCTGATATTCGGGAGCAAGACCACTGATCGTTCTGTCCAACTGAAAAACCATATAGTCTAAAAGGTTTATTACGTCGTCTTTCATTAGGGAATCAGATTGGAAATCGGAGAATAGCTGCATTAACTTATCATTCCAGTCAGTCGTACCAATCTGAAAGTCATGAGCAAATGAACGAATTGGTTGCAGATAGGAGAAAAGCTCAGCACCCTGCCTTACATTCGTTTCTGCCAGAGGAATTACCGTACCCAGACCTTTGAAAAATTTATATTTAAGTGCATAGAGTGCATCTTGATATGACTCTCTTATTTGATCATGTCGACCTACGATTGCCCCCATACCTACCGTGATCGTAAAGGGAAGATGACTTGTTACCCATGAAAGGAATTCCTCACAGGCTTGCTGGTTACGTTCCGCTTCGGCATGTTCGGACTGAAGCACAACACAAATCAGCCTATTGCCCGTCACCCATTCAGTCCAGCTGGACAGCGAGTGGTTACTGAAGATTTCGACCGCACTATTATGTATGGCATACTTGAACAGATATTGATCCCGTTTCGAAAAGGAATGGGAGAATATCGTATAATTATCTATTTCTATAGCAAGGACCTGGGCTCCATGCAACCGGCTAGGCAAATTGTACGTCTCCATCTCTGCTGCCCATTCTTCTTCGGTGACATGGCGGATCCCTTCGATCACCTCATAAAGAAAATGCTTCTTGCGGAGAGTCATCTCTTCCTCTTGCCGTTTCTCGGTAATCATCGACCGTTTCATTAAATTATCTATGGCTGATTCGATGAGCATGAATTCATTGGTTCCTCTTCTAATTTGACCAGATTCTTCATTAAAATGAGACCGAATTTGGGACACCACATTCTCCAATGGCCGATAGTTTCGGCGTGTCACATAAATAATCGCAACCAAGCCGAGAACAATAGTTATCACGCCAAGCATTACCCAGTATTTAGACACATCAAAAGCCAGATTAGTAAATACACCATTAACCATACCAGTAAGGAATGTCCAATCTAGATAAGAGGATTTATTAGTCGCAAGCACCTCTCGATCAGCCGAGGGGTTCACTTTGTCGAATACCAGGTTTCCATCCCCCCCCTCGATAGTAACGAAGCTTACTTCGGGATTGTAAATCTGCTCGACCAGCGAACGTATGGAATCCGTCCTAACCAATGCAACGATAAGGCATTGTTCCCCAAGGGGAGTATAAAAACTTCTCGCTAATGTCACAACGTTTTTTGCTGGTACTTTATCGAACTCTTTATAGCTTCTCGATGATGTCCATTTAATCCAACCTTTGGATTCTATCACCTCTTGGATATAGGCACGATCGGAAAATTCCTCTATCGAGAACATATAGTTTTCCGTAAGCACAATTTCATCGTGATAGCGAACCAAATAAATAGAATCTATTAGAGAGTTTTGCTGTTTGAATAAGGATATCTCTTTTAACATCTCTAAGTTTAGATAGAGATTCTGCTTGTTGGTTTCTCGAAAAAACTCACTAAGAATTTTATTGTTAAGCGAAAAACTGGTAATCGCATAATCAACCAATTCCAGTGAATTCTCCACCTTATCCATGGCCATAAGATTCAATACCTGGTTTGCTTTTACCGCATCTCTCTTTAGCTGAGAATTCAATTCCTGGAAGAAAATGAAGAATAGGAAAGAAGTGATCAAAAAAAAGATTGGCAGATAAGACAATAGCATGCGGTAATACCAAGGCTTCTTCATATAGACATCTCCTAAGCATTCATAAATATTAAAATCGAGTCCGCGTTATCATTGCGGACCCGATCTATTTATTTATTCTCCACTACTTATATTGTTCGTCATATGCTTGTTGATTGGCTTTAATAAACTCTTCCAAACCTAGACCGTCGAAGCCCTTCACATATGCATCCCATTCTTTATCTAAATCCTTCTGACCGCTAATAAATTGGACGGCATTGGTATTAATGTAATTGGTAATATCTGTTTTAATCTGTGCCAGCTTCTGGGCATCATCCGGGTTGAACCATATGGCTTGAGGGAAAATCTCTGCCGGTTTATAAGGCACAAGCTTATCGGTTTGTACGGCAAGGAATTTTTCATATCCATCTGTCTTTGTCATATCTTGACCTTGAGCACGTCCGTTAAAGACTACAGCTGGAGTGTACTTTAAATTGATGTCCCAAGTTACTGGTTGTTTATCTTCACGCGAGTAAACTTCGAGTGCCTCATAAAGGGCAGGGTTTCCATCAATACCCAGAGCCCCCTCTTTTGGATCCCACCAACCAATATCTTTCGGACCATACATAGCATCAAGGGAACCTTCTTGACTGTAGAAATGGTCAACGATTTGAATCGCTTTTATTTGTTGTTCCTTGGTAGCTTTATCGGTAATCGCGAATTGTCCGTCTTCCACATTGCCGCCAAAGAATCCAACTAACTGAACGCCGTTTGGCCCTTTAACTGGAGGTAACACCTCATATTGTGACCACCTACCGCCGTCTTGATCTATTGATGGAACACAACAACCACCGGTATAAGCCCCCATGATTACTGTATCTGGATTATCGGCAACTTTCAGCATACCGTCAAAATTCTGTGTATACGCCTGTGGATCAAGCAATCCCTCGGCATATAATTTTCGAATAAATGTTAAGCCTTCCTTCCACTCCGATTTATCAGCGTTAATATCGACCTTCCCATTGTTCAAGGCCAGGAAATTAGCATCTGATGCGTATGTGAATGAATTCATTAGATAATAGGTCGGTTCACCATGCCACCAGTTCGTAGCACCAGTGAGAGCAATTTCATCCTTCTTGCCGTTACCATTCGGATCCTTCTCTTTAAAGGCCTTTAAAGTGTTATATAGCTCATCTGTGGTTGTTGGCATAGGAAGATTTAATTTTTGGAGCCATTCTTTATTAATATACATCTTTTGCGCATAATCACAATGATAACATTCCTCCAAACCTGGCAACGAATAGATATTACCATCCGGAGCCGTAACTCCCTTTAATAAGTATGGTGAGGATTCAAATGCCTTGCTAATATTGGGCCCATATTCAGCGATCAAGTCGTTCAATGGAATTAGAATTTCACTTTTCCCATATTTGATTTGATCATTCTGATTAAATTGACCTCCGAAGAAGAGTGCTGGATAGTTACCACTGGCAAGCAGAACATTTTGTTTTTCCAATATAGCGTCTTCAGAAACCAAAGTCCATTCCATCTTTACGTTGAATTTATCCTGAATGAACTTAGTTAGATCGTTGTCTTCTCCGTAAGTTGATATAACTGCTGATTGCTTCGTGAATACCGGTAATGTTACAGTTTTGTTCTTATCCTCAGCCGCGCTATTACCCTTGTTGCCGGTGTTGCCAGCGTTTCCGGTGTTGCCTGTGTTCGAGTCCGGACCTGTACATGCAGTTAAAATTAGAATAATCGCGAATAATAACACTACTAATTTCTTCATGAATACAAAACCCCCTGTTTTTTAATATGTTACTATATATGATGGTTCTAGTAACATCTATTAACCTTTTAAAGAGCCGATCATCATGCCTTTAACAAAATATTTTTGTATAAATGGATAGAAAATAAGTACAGGCAAACTAGCAACAACTATGAGCGCATATTTGAGTAACGTCGCCATCTCTTGCATCGCGATCATTCTCTCAGGATCAGAAAGAATCTTGCCTGGTTGAGTATTAAGAATAAGAATATTCCTAAGTATGATTTGAAGCGGGAATAGTCTCTCCGAGTTTAGATAGATCATTGCTTCGAAGTAAGCATTCCAGTTGTTTACGGCATAAATAAGGACAAGCACAGCGACGATTGGCTTTGATAGGGGGAGAATCATCCGTCGGAAGATGCCGAATTCGCTACAGCCATCCAACTCAGCCGCATCATACAATTCATCCGGAATAGTGGTCTGAAAGAATGTACGAGCGATAATGACCTGGAAGACAGCCATTGCTCCTGGAATAATAAGTGCCCAACGCGTATCTAATATACCAAGTGATTTAACAACCAGATAAGTCGGTATTAGACCCCCACTAAAGAACATTGTAAACACCAGCAAAGCTGTAATAATTCCTCTTCCGTAAAGCTGTTTTCGTGCCAGAGGATAAGCGATTAGGACGGTCAAGGTAACCTGTACGATGACTCCACCAACTGTATATATGATTGAGTTTAGATAACCCATTAATAACTTTGAGCTTTCAAAAATCGTACTGTAAGCGATGAATGTAGGCTCCACTGGAAATATGGAAACACGTCCTGCAGTAACGGCACTTGAAGCACTGATTGAAGAACTCACAACATTAAGCAGCGGGTAGGCGACTACTACTAATACAATACTTAATACAAAGTAAATGAATCCAAGGAATACGCGGTCGGACGTACTTTCTTTAATTCTGCTTTGACTGGTCATTTATGCACCTCCTTACCTAATATCACCAGAGACTGTGTTCCGAAGTACGGCGAGCGATCCAATTAACGAGTATTAGGAGAACGAATGTAATGATAGAGTTGAAAACTCCAATTGCGGTAGAATAACTGTAATTCGCATTAATCAGTCCTACTTTATACACATAAGTAGCTATCACTTCAGAGCCTGGTAAATTTAGGTTATTCTGCAGTAGATAAGTTTTTTCAAACCCAACATTTAATACATCTCCTGTTCCTAGTATTAGCAATATGACAATGACTGGCATGATGCCTGGTAAATCAATATGCAGCATTTTTTTGAAGCGTGAGGCTCCGTCCACTCTCGCTGCCTCGTATAGATCAGGATTGATGCCCGATAAAGCAGCTAGGTAAATAATGGAGGCGTACCCCATATGTTGCCACATGTCTGTCAAGGCATATACATATTTGAAGTCATCAGCAATACCTAGAAAGTTAACTGGCACCAAGCCTAGGATATTGAATAGCTTCCCAATTTCACCTGTAGGAGATAGAAATAACAGAATCATTCCAGACATCACCACCGTGGATATAAAGTGGGGAGCATACGTCACCATCTGTACGGTATTCTTAAAAAAGCCCGTGCGGATTTCATTCAAGAACAAGGCCAGAATGATAGGTGCCGGAAAATTGAAAATCAAGGTCACCAAACTAATCTCTAGTGAGTTTATAAGAATGGGATAAAAATTAGGTGAAGAGAAAAATTGCTTAAAGTACTGCAAACCAACCCAATCGCTTCCCCACATGCCTTTGACGATGTTATATTCTTTGAATGCGATTTGCACACCTAGCATAGGAATGTACTTCAAAACAATAATATAAAGCAATGGTAAAAGCACCATTAGATATAACTGCCAATAACGTCTAAGTTGCTTTCTAAATAACGCTTTTCTGCCTTGATTATGAATGGAGGGGACAGACGATGTACTGCCGGCCTCCGTTACTGTATTTGCTGCCACCGTATCCCTCCTCTATACTAGTGTTGAAATTCGAGCTCACTCCGAGAGTTATTGCAGCACAGTGTTTACATACAAGCCATTGTCAGTAGTCGCTTGAACTGGATTTGCTTCTGCTTCATTCGATTCTTCCTCCACCATAACCCAACCTGTATAGCCGGTATTCTGGAGTAAATTAACGATCTCCTTATGATCAATTACACCCTGCCCCATCGTCCGCCACTGATGATTCATCGATATATCTTTGAAGTGAACGTGAAGGATCTGTGGACCATTGTTGCGAAATACCTCCATCACATCCATACCACCTCTAGCGATATGACCTGAATCTGGACAATAGCCAACATATCGATAATCTAGACCTGAGAACATTACTTCGTAATCTTTAGCAGTCCGAAAAACTGAGCCATTCGGGGAATTCGGATGAAAGGCACTGATAATTCCAGAATCATAAGCTCTTTGGGCAACTGCATTGACGCAGCTCAGACCATTCCTCTGACGTTCCTCTAGGTTAGAGCGGTCGTCACCAGGCAGCTGTACAAGAATGAGCTTGGTCTTAGGGAATTGCTTCAGATATTTGAACAATCGATCTGCCTCATCCCTCTCTTGCTTAGTTTCTACCGCCCCCAGCCACGGAAGCGCCAGGGTAAGTGCAGCCAATTCGAGCCCTCTCATGGCTAGTGCCTCCTGCAGCAGATTAGAATCGTTGTAGAAGGAACCTAGCATACAAACTTCTGCCTCGACTCCACTAAAGCCCGAATTTTTTATCGTATCTAGAATATCAGCGAAGGAATTCTTGTATTTCTCATACGACATCTGCCAGGTATAGGTCTGGCATCCATACCGAATTGTCATATTAGTCCACCTCCCTGATTTGTTCTTGGATGAAAGATACGGATTGTCTACCCCACTCTTCGACTTCAGCATTAAAGCAGAAATCCACACACCACCACTCCATATTCCCTATGATGGGTTTAAGCTCAGCGAGAATTTCTCGAAAATCGATATGACCTGCCCCGAATGCTGCATGTGTGCTGGTCTCTTCGTCATGCAAGGTACCATCCGAGTCGATCAAGTGAAAGTGTCCAATATGCTTACTTAGCAGACGAGCATACTCGGTAATGCCTCCAGATAGGAGCTCCTTCTTTCCAACTTGCCTAGCACCAACTACGCCGCTCATGTAAGCATGACTCGTATCAAACAGCACCTGGAAGGCGGGGTGATTGACCTTCTCCACCATTCGCTTGACCTCACTTGGCTTATTCAGCCAGAAGCCGGGCTCAAATTCCCAAACGATTTGCATACCCGCTTCGTATGCCAGGGTGCCTGAAGCGCGCCACGTCTTGGCAAGTCGTTGGAATCGTTCTTCATATTTCTCTTCATCGAGATACTCAGGTGGGCTCACTGTATCGACGCGAATGGTCGTTATCCCTAGATCCCTAGAAAAGTCAATATAGTCCCTGAGCCGTTCAAGATAACGCTCTTCATCAACAATTGCCGGAGGAATTGATGTAAAATCAGGTGCATATCCCGAGATACCCAAGCCATAAGATTCGATTTCACGAAGCAGTTCTAATCGGCTTTCCCGTGTGGGATGACTCTCGGGAGTTGGATGAGGAGCGAAGCCATTGATTTCGATACCCTTAAAGCCGGCATCTTGAGCATATTGCAGAATTTGTGTTAGTGACCAAGGCGATGAAGCAAACGGTCCGAATGCAAACGCCCAAGAACCAATCGCGATTTTTGGATTCAACTTTCTGACCTCCTTGTATCTATCCTTGATTTTTTAGAAGAAATTCCAGTGTTTTCTCGTTGAAGGCATCTAGCTTCTCCCAATGATGGGTATGGCCGCCACCTTCGAATACTGCCAGCTCGGCCCCAGGAATACTAGCTGCAATTACTCTGGAGTAATGTAGCGGTGTGAATACATCAATATCTCCTGAGGTTACCAACACGGGAGTCTGGATTGTATGCAGGCGGTGTTGGGTGTCATGGGAGATACAGGCGTCACACTGCGCTTGGAATGCGTGAAGCGGCATTGGATATGCATAAGACTTGCCCGCCTCCTCTCTTTGAAGCAGATCATCAAGCCTGTTATTGTGCCACTCGGGCGTAAATATCCAGAGTTGTAGCAAACGATTGAATGTTATCGGATCAGAAGTGCCCCTCAGCGATCGGAAGTTTTCAAAGATCCGTTTCGTATAGGTATCACATCGATCCCAGGATGCGATAAGTGTAAGTGATTTAATTCGGTCAGGTTCGAGTAATGCAAGCTCTTGGGCGATTCCGCTGCCCATAGAGATCCCCGAAACATGAGCTCTCTCGATTTGAAGTGCTTTCATTAATCCAGCTGTATCTTCGGCCATCATTCGAGTTGTGTATGGCCCTAAGGGTTTGGCGGACCTGCCCGCACCACGATTATCGATAAGAATGCAACGGAAATGATGTTCATATACCTTGACATGATCCTCCCAAGTAGGCCCGTCAGCTCCCAACCCCATAAGTAGGATCAACGGCTCACCACTCCCCCGTTCCTCATAGTGAATATCGATGCCATTTGTTCTTATGTTGGGCATAACCTTACCTCTCTTTCATCCGATTCTGGATAAAGGCTAAACCTAGCCTTGCAGCATCGTCATTATGCTCGGAATAGGAGCGCCAAAGATGCAGTCTAGGAATTAAGCCAGGGACAGTCTGACCGAACGCTTCAATCGTAAGCCAGCCGTCATACCGGATCTGTTCGAGTGTCTGGAATATATTCGACCCAATAGCGTGCCCACTCCCCGGTACACCACGATTGTTCTCTGATATATGCACATGCATAATATGAGAGCTTGCCTTTAGCCAAGCATCAGCTACGTCATTCTCTTCTATATTCCCGTGATGGGTATCCGCCAGCAACCCTATATTGGGAAGATTCACCTCACGGGCGAACCTAACACCGTCAGCCATTGTATTGACTATATACATCTCAAATCGGTTGAGAGGCTCTAAGGCGATGTTAACCCCAAGAGTCTGAGCATATTCTCCAACTTCCCTTATCGTCTCTACCGCGTAGTTCCACTCCACAGCCTCAGGTCCGCGCCCGGTAAAGCGTCCGAGTCCCTGAAACAATGGACCGCACATTAGCTCAGCACCGATGGCCTTAGTATGTTCAACATTCCTCTTCAATGTCTCCACCGCGGCTCGTCTAAGTCTTGCATCTTGGCTTGCTGGGTCAGCCATGGTCGCATCCAGTGCCGAAATTGTAGTCCGTTTCAAGTTTAATTCGTCCAATGCGGCACCTAATTCGGATGCGGATTCAGAATTAAGACCATCTATAGGTAACTCAATACCGTCAAAGCCCCATGCTTTAATTTTCTGTAATAGCGATTTATGCTCGACTACATTAGGGTTATCGGTCCAAAGAAGTAAATTCATGCCGATTTTCATAGGATCACTCCCAAGGTTTTAAGATTATTTTCCCGCTATTCTGAGATGCGGATACTTCAAATGCTTCCTGGATTCTGCTCATTGGTATTACATGTGTGATCAATTTATCCAATAGTGGTGAGTTCTGAATTACCTGCATGATCTTAGGAAAATGATTGATATTGTAATGCCATGAGCCTGTAAGTGAAATGCCTTTGCGGATTAGATCAGGACTAATCCGGATAACGGTATCCGCCCCACACTCCCCCACGAAGCAAACTTGACCTAGCCTCTTGACAGCATCGATCTGCAAACGGTGGGCCGCAACGACGCCTGAACATTCAATCCCGCAATCCGGCCCCCTTCCTCCAGTCAGCGCCTTAATCTTCTCTACCGCATCAGGGTCGCGCGGGTCGATGATGTGATCTACACCGAGCTCCCTCGCTAGATTGATCCGGTATTCCTGCATCTCAACAGCAATCGTAGTCGCACCACGGTACTTGGCGTTTACGATAGAGCCCAATCCTACCGGACCAAGTCCTGTTATCAGAACGGTTGTGAAGGCATCCACACCCATACGTTCAAACGCTCCATGTGATGGCCCCAATCCACAGCAGGCCAGACTGGCTTTCTCATAAGATACACCATCAGGAATTCTTGGCAGCAATGCGGAGGGCTTAGCAATATATTGAGTCATGGTTGCGGTATGATAATCAAGATTATTCTCACAATGAATATAATCCCCCTGCACACAGACCTCACATTCACCACAGGGATATTGAGGCATAACTACGACCCGATCACCTATCTTGACCGTACTGCCTGGGGCGGCTTGAACAACCTCCCCCGCAGCTTCGTGGCCAAGACAATCACTATGGTCACCTTTTACGAAGCCCTTATATTCTGCGCACATAGGAGCTGCATGAATTTTCACCAGTGCCCACCCCTCCTTAAGCTCAGGCATCTCCTTGTCTAATACGATCGCTTGTCTTTCACCAGTTATAGCAGCTTGTTTCATCTCTTATTCCCCCTCTAGTAAATGGTCTATCGACTATATCTCCGTCAGGTACGACTAACAAAAAACTTCACGCTTCTCCCCATGTTTGAACGATAGTCCCAGCTTCTTTGCCTTGCCGAATAGATAATTCAGCGCGATGGGCAATTGTTCCTCGCTTAGGTGTTCAATCATAATCGACGGCTCCTGCGGTAGCTTGCTTAGTTCAGTTAAGTAAACGTCATAATCGAGTGTGCCGTCACCGACAAATGTTTCGGTTATTTGTGTTGTTGCGTGATGGATTAGATTCGTATCCTTGGCATGGCAGCTGACAATGTAAGGGCCTAGCTTATCAAAGCATTCTCGAATAAAATCTCCATTATAATAAACTCTTCTCGGGTCGGAGGTCATATTGACCGGATCCAGATGTACAGCAAACGCGTCACGATTTATCTCTTTCACCATCCGTAGATAGACATCTGGATTGTCAGGTAGGACATAGGATTCAGTCTCAAGAACTAGCTTTGTCTTCCGAGGTTTTACCTCGTCAATGATCCGCTGGATGGTCCTGATGTTATGCTCGATATTCTCCTCCGAAAAATTATCAGAATGACTCATTACACAGCCCATATTATTGTAGCTACCGCCGTGCATTACACAGCAAGTTGCCTCCATTTCTTCCGCTTCATGCAGGTGTTTAATAATTTCAGAGATGTTCTTCTCTTGCCGTACCATGTTAGGGTCTGAGATATTAATACAATATGCCCCCAACTCTGCCAGCACGATATCCGCTTCTCTGAATGCCATTATGAATTCTTTCCGTTCACTAGCATCTGTAATGAATCTACAGTATGCAGCAGAATAACCCAGCCGTTGGTGAAGCTTCACCAGCTTAATCGGATCTCTTTCCTCATTTCTGAAGATAGGGCCGCCCAATCTCATTTGATACTCCCCCACTCGATTGTCATGTTGTAATCGCTTGCAATATTAATATTGGGTTAAGTCATATAGAAAGACAATTATCAATTTTCTGCTGGGTATACATTTGGCAAATCCCTATCAGACAGGGCATTTATGATTTAGAACAAACAAATTCCCGTACTTTACAATTTGGCAAATCTACTTGCAAAAACGAATTTCTTGCCTATTGAAAGGTCAGACAAAGAAGGATAATAAAGAAAAAAGGGGCTCACATCCTATTATCTAGATTATTGTCTTTTCTACCGTTCACATTCGAACGATGATGCTCTCGTTGTGACGACCTCGGAATACATTCTTGGTCATTTGTTGAGCTGATTTGCAATTCACATGCTCTCTTTTCATTGACGAGAGTAAAAAAACCATGATACCTTTATGGTGAAAAAATAGCTTATACATAGGAGGCATCATGAAGAATAATAACGCAGCTTTCACTCCAATCTTTGATGGAACAACACTCAAGGGCTGGCATTCCGTCCCTCGCCTGCCTGTTCCCCGCGCTCCCGGCCAACCTGGTCCTGATACTACAACCGAAGCATACCGACGTGCTACAGAAACATCAGGAAAGTGGACGATTGAAGATGGCGCAATCGCAGGACGGCAGGATCCACCAGGATGCGGTTATGGCGGTTACCTTCTCAGCGATGAGGTATACGGCGATTTCGAGTTAATCTTCGAAGCACGTCCCGACTGGCCAGCGGATACCGGTATACTAGTACGTGCGTCTGCCCTTGGTTCCCAAGGGTTCCAAATCCTGCTTGACCACCGCCGTTCCGGTAATATAGGTGGCATCTATGGCAATGGCATCGGTGGCTTCCATGGCATTAATTATACCCTTGATGCGCAGCTTGACGATCAAGGTAACCCCATAGGGCTGAGACTAGAAGACCCCGAGACTACCATCGAGCCTATGACACCCGACAAACCCGAGCTTCTAGAATATACCGCAACGGGTCAGCAGTTCCTGTCTATATGGAATTGGAACAACTGGAATGAATTCAGAATTCGTGTCGAAGGATCTTCTCCGCGGATTACCGTTCATATTAACGATATGAAAATTTCAGAAATCGATACAGCAACTATGAAGCACCCTTTTTATAACCCTGCGGTGATCCAGGATCTACTCGGTCCTAAAGGTCACATTGCCTTCGAAATCCATGATAACGACCCCGGCATGGGAGAAGCGCGCTGGGCTCCTAATGCGGCTTGCCGGTGGCGCAATGTACGAATTCGCGAGTTGTAAGACCACAGAACCGCTATAAGAAAACCTACAAAGAACCCATCATTGCACTCGTGTGAAGAATGATGGGTTTTTCGTGTTAATAGAAAGAACAGGAACAAATATTTCATCAGAGAGCAGTAGGAAGTACAACTTCTTCGTGATGGCCGATTAGACGGAGCTTCAAGCGGTAATGGGTACTTTATCGGACCTACTATATTTGACCATGTGAATGTTGACATGAAGATACTCCATTAGTCGATTAATAGGGCCTCGCTTCCCTTACACGTGACTGCATTGCGACAGCAGGATTCTGCTCCGCCTCAATCACGAGCCAACCCTCATAATTGTGCTGTGACAGCTCCTGAAGGATTGGCTTAAAATCAATATAACCGTCTCCCGGGACTGTAAATACACCCGCTGCAACGGCTTGGCCGAATTGGAGACTGCTCCTCTTTTACCTGATCCAGTATATGTGCTCTTACATCCTTCAGATGAACATAACGCACTCTCTTGCTGCTCGCATGCGGTACCCCTATCATCAGCTCTTATGCCAAAGGAATTGAGTCGATGTTCAATGGGTTAATTCTAATCTCCAATTCAAAAGAGGAGGCTGTTGCGTATTTGGAGAAGCTGCTGGGGACTCGGAATACAACAGGCGGCTGGGTGTATCTGGTATGTGTGAGATTTATTCAAAGCATCTATATAAGCATAGATTTAATTGTATTCTCGAGAAATTAGGTATGCCCTACAAAAGCGGCACTATTGAAGACGTTTCTGTCATCACATGCCTTGAGAATATGGGCCAAGTAAAAAATGTAATAGAAAACTTCAACCAGCAATTGTGGGACAAGAAAGAATTGATACTCCTTGTGGATGAAAGCATTCCGTTACACAGGATCAGCAGGTTTATCAATCTATAACATCGTCAAATCGTTACAAAAATAGATAAATCTATTACAACATTTGTCCAAGCATTAAAAACTAGCTAGTAATATACTATATTACTTCAACAAAGGAGGTAATATAATATGGGAATTAGAAATTGTGAGGGGCTGTGTGTTGGGTTGGGAACTGCTGCTACTCTTGTAGATGGTGCATGTCCTGATCCATGTGACGATGACATATTGGATCTATTAGAGGCACAAGCTAGAACTAATGCAAAAGCGGCTGCAGACGAACAATGCTTGCTGCGAGGCGGTGAAACGTGCGAGTGTATTGGAGAGTTTACTACACTTTCTCGAAGTTGCAGAACCGTATCATTTACAGCAAATGGGCTTGTTGGTACGTTTTGTTTTTATAACGTTCAGGTTCTGTATGATGGAGATTGTGGCATAGTAATTTAACGTAATGTGAGGTTATATCGCAACGAAAAAAGAGGTGGCTTCCTATGAACTCTGCGAAGTGGCATAAGTTTGTGATATTAAAAGGCGAAAAAAAACTATTGCCCTATTTGCCTGAAACGTGTAAGTTAACTTACGCAACTTTGTGGAGAACTCTAGAATGTTATCAGCAGGTAATCATTAAGCCGGATAATGGAAGTTTTGGATATAACATTATTCAATTGTCTTTAAAAGACAACGACAATTATGAAATTCATCATGAAAATAAAAAAATTACTATCTGTGGAAGAGATTTAACCTATTCCTATCTTAAGAAAAAACATTTTGTTACTCGCTTTATTATTCAGCAAAGAATTCCTTTAATCCAAATCGATGGTTGTCCATTTGATTTTCGTGTAATGGTACAACGTAAAACAAATTGTAATAACTGGGTAGTGACTGGAAAAATTACCAGATTGGCAAGAAAAGGATTTATAATTACCAACGTTGTTCAAAAGCTGATGACTGTGGATACCGCTTTACAAAATTCTTCATTTAAAAAACGAAATTTACAAGAATTGCTATCAGAAATAGATAGAGTTGCCCTAATAACAGCAAAACGACTAGAAGCCAATTACCCACTTTGTCGGATGATAGGACTAGATATAGGAATAGACCACAAAGGAAAAGTATGGATTATTGAAGCGAATCTACGTCCTGCATTTAGCATTTTCAAATTACTAGAAGATAAAACAATGTACCACAGAATTAAAAGTTTCAAAATTAACTAATTGAAGGAAGGAGGTGCATCGACTGTGTGCAATTGCGGAAAAAGTAGCAAGATGAATATGAAAAAAACAACATTATCCCCAAAAAACAAAAATTTAGATTATAAAAAACTCTCAAAGCTACCCCACAAAATTAGCTTCCATTACGACGTTAAACAATCCCTTAATAAATAGTCGCTGCCTTTATTAAAAGGGGGTGTCCCAAAGTCTAAATGACTGAGGGCGGCTCCTTTGTTCTAAGTAACCATATATTGCTTCAGGGAGAGCCATGCCTTCCAGCCGCCGTTGAATGACGTGTTCTTTCTAACAAAAGGTAAAGGTGAGAACACGACATTCAAATGCGGACAAGCTTATGCTCCCGATGTAGTTTTATACGAAAACTTTTCACTCTTCCAACCATGGCTCTCCCTTACGCATTAGGTTTCTTAATTAAAATAGCCCGCAAGTCTATATAAACGTTGGGATTTCCCCAGTTTTTCACTAGTAAAAACACACAAAATAAATCGCACTTTTGGTAAAATGGAAGTACCACACAACCATACCAAAGGAGCGATTTCTTTGTTCTCAGCAGCCTATCCAGGTGGCGGGCGAGACAGTTACCATCCTAAGATGCTTACGAAAATCATCGTCTACGCATATACCCAACGAATTTACTCCTCTCGTCAGATCGCGAAGGCTATTCGTGAGAATGTTATGTTCATGTGGATTGCTGGAAGACAGCGACCGGATTTCCGCACCATCAATCGGTTCCGCTCCGCGCGAATGAAAGAAGTATGCGACCATTGGGTTCCAAATCCTGCTTGACCACCGCCGTTCCGGTAATATAGGTGGTATCTATGGCAATGGCATCGGTGGACTACCATCGAGCCTATGACACCCGACAAACCGGAGCTTCTTGAATATACCGCAACGGGTGAGCAGTTCCTGTCTATATGGAATTGAAACGACTGGAATGAATTCAGAATACGAGTTGAAGGAACTTCTCCGCGGATCACCGTTCATATTAACGATATGAAAATTTCAGAAATCGATACAGCAACTATGAAACACCCCTTGTACAACCCTGAGGTGATCCAGGAGCTGCTCGGTCCTAAAGGTCACATTGCCTTCGAAATCCATGATAACGATCCCGGCATGGGGGAAGCCCGCTGGGCTCCATATGCGGCTTGCCGGTGGCGCAATATACGAATTCGCGAGTTTTGAAGATGCAGAACGGATGTCGGGTTTGAGCAGAAAGAGTGTGTGACTAAGTCCTGTAGGACGTAAATGGAGACTGTCGATTATTATAAAATAAGCATATTCATGCAGTCTTATGTATAGACAGCACTTTATCTATCATTTTAATTTCCTTTTGATCTTTATCCCGTTGCCTCAGCTAATTGCTAGTTTCAGTTTCAGATTGCGTTGTAGATTGTTCTATTTTGTGTTTTTTCTGATTTTTCCAGTGAGGGGAACGTTCTAATCGTATGCAAGACATTCCCCCTTTGTCTCGTTTTATTATATATTGTAAAACTGTATGATTAATATCGTGCGGTTACCATTTTCTTGCGTGTGTAAAAATCAACACCGTCTCTGCCATTGGTATGCAGGTCTCCATAGAATGATTTCTTCGATCCAGAAAAAGGGAAAAATGCCATAGGCGCCGGAACTCCTACGTTAACGCCCAGCATGCCGGCATCTATCTCCTCGCGGAATTGACGAATCGCTTTGGCACTATCGGTGAACAGACATGCACCATTAGCAAAGTCTGACTTGTTCGATATCTCGATGGCTTCGCTCAAGCTGTCGACTCTCACGACGTTTAGTACTGGGGCAAAGATTTCCTCTTTCCAAATGGACATATCCGTACGAACATGATCAAATATCGTGGGGCCGAGGAAGTATCCGTCCTCCTGTATGGCAGCTTGAGTATTCCGGCCATCGATAACCATCTTGGCACCTTCTCGAACCCCCGCCTCAATGTACCCGATCGTCCGTTCCTTATGCGACGACCGAATGACCGGACCCAGAAACACATCCTGCTCCATCCCGTTACCAATTTTGAGCTGCTGGGCCGCTTCTGCCAATTTCTCGATAAGCAGATCGGCGATACCCCCCACTGCGACGACGACAGCGCAAGCCATGCATCGTTCACCGGCCGAACCAAACGCAGCGCTAATAATGTTGTTGACAGTCAACTCCATATTCGCATCAGGCAGAACGATACTATGATTTTTGGCGCCAGCTAACGCCTGAACGCGTTTGCCGTGAGCGGCGGCATTCGTATACACATATTCGGCAACCGGTTGTGAGCCGACGAACGAGATGGCTTTAATCCCCGGGTGTTCGATGAGGGAATTAACAACATCTCGGGACCCGTGAACTATATTAAACACACCCTTAGGCAGTCCGGCTTCTGTGAACAGTTCCGCCAGCCGGTTTGCCAGCAGCGGCGTTCGCTCCGACGGCTTGAGAATAAACGTATTCCCACAAACGATCGCCAGCGGGAACATCCAGCATGGGACCATCATAGGAAAATTAAACGGCGTTATGCCGGCTGCTACACCAAGCGGATATCTATACATCCCCGACTCTATGCCAGTTGCGATATCCGGTAACTGCGTTCCCATCATGAGCGTTGGAGCACCAGCGGCAAATTCAACACACTCGATCCCCCGCTGCACTTCACCGTAAGCTTCAGAATAGTTTTTTCCGTTTTCTTGGGTGATCAACTCAGCCAGCTCTTCCCAGTGGTCTATCAATAATTGCTGATATTTAAATAATATTCGGGCGCGTCTAGGAACTGGCATTGCACTCCAAGCTGGAAATGCACGTTCGGCCGATGCAACAGCATCGTTCACATCCGCCCGGTTTGATAGCGGGACATGGGCGATAATCTCGCCCGTAGCGGGATTGGGAACCGGCTCGGTCGCAGCGCTTGAGGATGCTTGCCATTCCCCGCCAATATAATTGTCCAGTGTTAACACATTCATTGCTTCACAACCTCCTGTTCTTCATCTTGCATCTCGTAATCGTAGCATTGCTTATATAATTGCTCAATCTGTTCGGCGGACGCTGGATTTGGATGATTGGCCGGGCTTCCGCTTGCTATCGCATCGACCGCCATTCTAGGAATCGCGGCAAAGAACGATTCCCGGTCCAATCCCCAATCCCGCAAATTGGGCACGTTCAGCTGCTTGCATAGGCTTTCGACTTCCCTTCGTACCGTATCAGATAATACATCACGGCTAAGACTGCTGAGTGCCGGTTTCATGACGCGACCAATATCCGCCAAACGATCCGTGGCTGATTCGGATGTAAACGCTAGTACCGCGGGCAACAGCATCGCATTGGAAATGCCATGTGGTACATGGAATATAGCTCCGATTGGACGTGACATTCCGTGAACTAACGTGACAGACGCATTGGAGAAAGCCGCACCCGCCAGCATCGCGCCGAGAGCTACATTGGCGTAATCCTCAGGTTGACCCTGTTGGGAATAGATTAGCGGCAGGTGACGGAAGATGAGATCGATCGCCTGAAGCGCCCAAACATCGGATACGGGCTGAGCCTTCCGTGACAAGTACGCTTCAATCGCATGGCATAACGCGTCTATGCCCGATGCGGCAATGACATTCGACGGACAAGACATGGAGAGCATAGCGTCGACGATTGCTACTGTCGGCAACAATTCCTGTTGGTTAATCATCATCTTGACTTCATTGTGGGTATCAATAATAACCGTTACCTTGGTCACTTCTGAACCGGTCCCCGCCGTTGTAGGCACAGCAACGAGCGGCAGCGGCTGCTGGGTAAACCGCCGCTGTCCCCCTACATAATCCCCGATATACCCTTCATTCGTACTCATGACCGCTACCGCTTTCCCGGCGTCTATACAGCTTCCGCCCCCGATGGCGACAATGACATCGCATCGTGCATCTCGGCACACAGCTAATGCTTCTTCTACGTGTTGATCGGTTGGTTCAGTATGCACCCCGCAATATATGGCATACTCAATACCTGCTTCCTCCAAATACCGTTTGCAAGTATCAACATGACCGATTTTCTCCATGACCGGGTCACTTACGATCAGTGCTTTTTTCCCTAATTTATTCACATGTTTCCCAACTTCGACAAATGATCCCAAACCATAAATCACACGACTTGGCAGCAAAATTTCGTGAATCATGTCTCTTCCTCCTAAGATTGGATTACATAACGGCGCGCTAATTCAATGTCAGCCATGACGTCCTTCATATAAAGCGGGTATCCAAACGTCTGCTTAACTCTGGCCATGAAATAAGGCTTATTGTGCAAGCTCCAGTAATAACCCAGCCGTTCCCAGTGTCGGGCTGCTTGCTCCAGCGCCGCCACTGCTTGGTCCTGATGTCGAGGATCACTGCTCAGTTTGTAGCGGTTTAATTCTAGAGCGGCCGTAAACTTATTACTGTAGTAACGACCCATTTCGATGTAAGCCTTCAAATCGAAGAGTGTGCATTCCGCGTGTCCACCGCACCACTCACCCAATTCATTGTCCAATTGCGTTGTGATTCGTTCCGTCTCCGCGGTTGCCCGTTCCAAGAGATGGATAATATTCAAAGGTGTCTCGTACTTCTCATTGCCTTGCGGGGCTATCGCTGTCTCCTCCATGCATGCCGTAGCCTCAGATCGCGCGAATGCTGAGATGCCAATCACCCCGACGCCAGGCATCGGTGCCGCATCGACAAAATCGAGTATCGTCTTGAAACCGCTGACTTGAGACAAGCAGCTTTCAGCATGCCACTGAAAATCATAATCGATCCAGAATAGCCGATTTATCGCCGGAATGATTTTCGATGCTTCCTGCAACCCCTCGAGGAACAAAGCCGAATGGACGGTGTCATAATGTCCTAAGCCGCTAGACCAAACTGAATCATCCGTATCCGGGTTGTAGGACAGCCGCCCCCACAATTGAAACTGCAGCAGATGGCGTTCGAAATCGTATTTCCACGTCTTGTGCCCGTGATCGGCGTGTTGAAAATCCTTTCCCCAAATATATCCGTCGGATCCCCAATAGAATCCTTTCACATAAGGCTTCATCATGCCTTTGACGTATTTGCGCACGTAACCCGGATCGCCCCAGCGATGGGTAAACACATCGTCATTGCGGACCGTAAACAATACTTGTGTTTGATCTAGATCGGTACCCTCCCAAGCCTTCCACAGCTTTTCAAATTGCGGCTCCGGATGGGAATAACAATGGGCATTCGAATATTTCCAGCTAATGTAGAACTTGTCATGTGTAAATTGAGTCTGGACCAGTTCCTTGATTTCCTTACCCGCATTCTGCATATTCGTCCTGTGGATGAATGGAATATCCCGCCCTGACTCTTTGATCGCCTCAACATAAGTGTCGACTATCCACTTTTCCCGTTCGTAGCCGTCTCCGTCCATCCACTCGCTTGCCGAAGTGCCTAAGCCTTTCAATTCAGGATACGTTATCAACAGTTGCAGAACCATCTCCCGAATATAGTTACGGATCTTCTCCGACCGACTACGAAATCGATTTAATGGCATGCCTACCCGATGAATCAGCTCATCATACATGTTACCGAAATCGCCGACGTTCTCCGGTAAACCAAGACCTTTAGCCGCTTCTGGAATTAAGCGGATATTCCAAGTGAACACATATACGTCCACTCCCCGATTGGTGGCATGGCGGAACAATTCTCGAAAAAAGCGAATATTACGATCAATTTCGATATCACTAAACGGATTGGTAGCCCTATATTCCGCCGATACGACCATCAGGTGGTATGGATGCTCAGACCATAAGCTAAGACAGTTATATCGATTAAGCGCCAGCATATCGATGAAAGCCTTCCAGTAGTCGATATCCATACATGTTTGTTCGTTCATCAAGAACGGATCCCCTGCGTCGAATGGCGCATACGGCAAATTATACTTGATCCCACGAATACCGAGTGCTGGTTTCTGTTCGATGTCCGCTCCCTCAACCCGCTTCGATCCATGCAAAATTCGCTCGGCCCATTCTAAGCAACCATACATCACGCCTCTGGAGTCTGACCCTTCAATATGGATAAGTTGTTCACCAGCTTGAAAAATTCGGAATGATTGATCCTCATAAGGTAGCGATGCTCCCTTTGTACCCCTGACTTTGCGCACATAAATCCCGTTCCGTGGAAGCAGCGGCGAATCATACTGAACAAATCGTTCCACGAATTCGCAACCGCTTCGTCTCAAGCTTTCTTTGATCTGCTCCATCCCGAATGAAATAAGCGGATCCTTATGATCATAAATGAGTTGCATAGCCATCCCCCGTTTCTATCGGTTTAACCCTCTAAGGGTATGAGGAAAGATGTGATGCCTATCGAATGTATATCCGCTGAAGCCCCGTTCCAGGTGAAAGCCCCAACGTTCGGGATCTTCCCGATGCGTTATGATTTTATCTGGCATCGGCCTAAGCGTCGCAGACACTTTGATTAGTATCAGGTTATCACCCTGCTCAAGCTGTACGGCAAATCGGCCTCCACGACGACCTTGTGTATACCATAAACCTTTGGGAGTCTCGAACACAGCCTTACCGTTCACCCACACCATCGCATAATCCCTTGTGCGAAGCTCATATAACGCGGCATCGGATTGCTCTGAACGAATAACAACCGCCATATAGGCTGTTCCGTCTTCGCCGTAAGCAGACTGAAAGTCATGCCGGATATCATACCGCTTGCTCAATTCTTGAATAGAACGCACCGGGTCACCGCTCTGCAGAACATCTAGCGAAGGGGACAACGCCTTAACAGGCTCCCACACGTAATCGGTACTGCCAATACAGAAAGTCTGAGCCAAGTAACTGTTCCATCTATCCTCGGACGATGTAGTGGTCGCCGTCAATCCGCCCAACCTAGCTAACTCCGCCTCCGGCATCTCTACTCGATCCATCGCGGTTCCCCACCCATCGGATGCATAAGCACCCAACTGGAAGCAACGAATTTCTTGCGACAACGCCTGCAACGGTTTAACAGATAACGCTAATGCAATGTCTTTGCGGGCATCCTCAACGTAACGCTCCCAATGGAACACGCTGAAATGATCGTAGCCTTGGCGTGCATAGCGACTTCTCGTAAAATCGGCCACACATCCCCATTCATCGGCGGCCAATTGTAGCAGGTTGCAGCACTTCGATCGGTAGCTTTCTTCCCCTGTATACATGAATGCGTACAAATACGTGCTGGCTTGAATTTTGTAATGATAATAAACGGCCATTCCCATCCAAACCTGCAAATCATCCATCAACCAAGCGCGTTCCAATTCAGCAGGACGATCTTTCGCCTGGAATGCCCCCTCTTCACTGTCCAAATAGGACCGCAGAATGGTACGGCTTTTCTCCATCATGCGAGCGACATCGAAGGGGGTAATACGACCTTTTATCGCAATATCAAGCGTTGATAAGGTTTCTGAGCTTGGTTCGTCTCCAAGGACGGAAATCACGTATTCCGGTACGGTCAAATAGTCTGGATCTAGACAATTGTGAAAGATAAAGTCCGTTACGCTAATAAACCGTCTTTCCCTTGTGCCTTCCCATGCATCAATCGCTGGTGCCATACCTAGGTTCCCTTCCGCATAAGCGGTTCCATCCCAAGAGCCGGCCCAGAATGTATTGAACTGTTGCGGTACTTGGCTCGCGGCCCGCATCGCATCATAAAGCTGCTTGCCGTCAGAGGTCAATTCGTAATGGCGCTTCAACCGGTTGTACCAATATTCGGGTGCTGTTTGCGGGTTATATCCCATTCGTCCCCAAGCTTCATACATGTACCATCGGCGATCAAAGTCATAAGTCCTGACGCGATTCCCTTGCTCATCCAGGCGAACTTCCTCGAGGAATGGAATAACCCGCTCCGGCCCGAAGAAATACCCTTCGGCAATTTCAGGATCGGCGTTATGGACGACATGCTTTCCGACAAATTCTGGGTCGCCCCATTGAAGCATGTATGCTTCTTCGTTCCGAACATGCCATAACATCTTATACCCTGTCGGACGGGGATTGAGAAAGCGGTTCCGCTCGCTTCCGTTCAGCTTCCACGTTGATAAACCGTGGGATGTGTTGAATTTCCAATCGATATAAACCTGTTCCGGATAATTCGCTTGTTCAACGGTAGCGCGCGTCGCTTCGGCTGGAAGCCAGTTACTGCGCATAATAAACGGAACCTGCCGTTTGGCCTCTTTCAACGCTCGAAAGTAAACGTCCGTAATGAATTCCTCGAACACACCCGGCTTGAAATTGTACATCCGTTCACCTGGGTTCGTGGCAAATCCAGTCAGGTCGTCGTAGAATCGAATCAGCTCCTTGATCGCTTCACGCAAGTAATCGCGAATGACTGGGTGATCCTGGCCATGGACTTGGAATCCCCTCGCTTGCGCGAACGTTTCATGGATATGAATGTTCCATGTGAGCATATAAACATCCATACCACGTGCCTTCGCCATGGCGAATAGTGTCTTCCAAAACCGCTGCTTCTGTTCCATCTGCTCATCGGTGAACGGACACGCTTCTGGATACCCCGGCACCTTAACCATCAGATGGTAGGGGTGCTGGCTCCATAGCGTGAGCACGTTAACCCGCGCTTTGGCCATCCGATCCAAATAGGCCTTCCATATGTCTAAATCCCAATATACATCATTCGCATCATTGAGATCGGTAGAATAGCCTTCTTGATAAGGCTCCCAAGGTAAATTGCATTTGGCACCGCGAAAGGAAACATAGGCCCGTTCCGTTTTGGACACTAGTGCAACCGTCCCCAGTTGTCCCCACTGCTCCGCTAATTCTAGTAAACCGTATAAAAACCCTTGATCCTGATCCGCACAAAGGGCTAGCTTGAAAGCGCTATTATCTTGCAGCGTCAAAAGCTGATATCCCTCTCGTCCCAGCGTCCCCTCCTCAGAAAACAATAAACGATCCAGATGGGCCTTGACCGCTGCGGTATCAGATACGGATTCATCGTAGCCAATCATTCTCCACCCGCTGCTTACTTCTGCAAACGTCAGTGAATCCTCAAACGTCGATCCCGTTACCGAGCCGGAAACCGAGTTCAACTCGCCCCATAATTGTTCTGCCCCATATTGGACTTTGGGTGATCGAGCATTCGGGCAAAGCAGTAAAAACTTCATCTCTTTATACCTCCTGCTAATCATCGTATTTAACCTTTAACAGAACCTAGCATAACTCCCTTGGCGAAATGCTTTTGCAAGAACGGATAGATCAGCAGAATGGGAACCATCGCCAGCACAATCGAAGCCATCCGGATCGTTTCTTGTGGCAGTACGGCACCATCACCCGATAGATCTGACCCTCCGCTGGAATCCGAATCGATCACTAACGATTTCACTAAAACTTGTAATGTCCATTTGGATGAGTCGGTCAAATAAATTAAGGCGTTAAAATAAATATTCCAATAAGCCACCGAGAAGAACAAGGTGAAGGCGGCGATCGCCGGCATCGATAACGGGATAACGATCCGCCAGAAGACGCTAATATCAGAGCAGCCATCGATTCGTGCCGCATCCTCAAGCTCCGATGGCAACGACTCCAGAAAGCTCTTAATGATGATCAAGCTCCATGCATTGGTTATTCCGGACAAAATTAATGACCATAGAGAATTCAATAATCCTAATTCCTTAATCAGCAAATAGTTGGGTAGAATCCCAGCATTAAACACAAGCGTAAATATAACGGCACCAAGCATCCAATTTCGGCCTGGCAATGCTTTTTTCGTTAACGCATAAGCGAATGTGAACGAAACGAGAATGCTAAGCACAGCTCCAATCACAGTAATGAATACTGTGTTCTTGAATGCGTTAAGGAAGCTATTCGTCGAAAGTATATACTCGTACGCTGCGAATGACCACTTCTCCGGCACAATATAGAACTTCAGCGGAATATAGACCTCAGGATCAGTAAACGAAACACTGAACACATAAATGAATGGAAAAACACTGACCAATGAAATGAGAGCCAACAGTGCGTAATTAATGTAATCGAATGACGTTAGCTTTTTAGCAGCAACAAAACTCATAGAATGCTCACCCCTTAATATATCCCTTCTTGTCCTAATCTTTTAACTACATAATTAGACATTAGCACGAGAACAAGCCCAACAATACCCTTAAACAGGCCAACCGTTACACCAACGCTGATTTGTCCTTGCAGGATCCCTACCGTATAAACGTAAGTATCGAATACTTCGGACACGGAAGTAACTAGCGGGTTTGTCATCAGGATCACTTGTTCAAATCCGATATCCGCCATTTGTCCTAGTCGCAAAATTAAGAGAATGATAATCGTAGGGCGAATGGCTGGCAGAGTAATATGCCAAATTTGCCTCCACCGCGATGCACCGTCGACAACAGCCGCTTCATATCGTTGAGGATCGACACCCGCCATAGCGGCTAGGAATATAATGGTGCCCCATCCAGCATCCTTCCATATATTCTGTGCAGTCAGCAGAGCCCAAAAATAATTCGGTTCGGACAAAAACATCATTGGCTCAAACCCTAATTCGGTTATAATTTTATTAACAACACCAACATCGGTAGACAAAATGAAAAATGACATACTGACCACAACGACCCAAGATAAAAAATGGGGCAAATAGACGATCGATTGATTCAATCGTTTAAATGTCTCATGCCTCACTTCATTCAGCATTAAGGCCAGGAAGATCGGCCCAGGAAACATAAATATGAGACTAAATACATTAATCGCAAACGTGTTCCTCAACATGAGATAAAAACTTTTGCTCGAGAACAACTCGGCGAAATGCTTAAAGCCTATCCAATCGCTTCCCCAAAAACCCGCATAAGGATTATAATCTTTAAAGGCAATTAGCAACCCCCACATCGGGGCGTACTTGAACACCAACAAAAAGAGAAGGCCCGGAAAAGCAAGCACATACATCCATCTATGCTGGACTAGTACACGCCATAAATTTAAGAAGGCATTGTTATTTTTCTTATTCATCGCAATGGAAAGCCTCACATCGGGCACCTGCTTTCTCAATAAATTTTCGCTATCTTCATAGATCTCTCCTCACCGATGTTTGGCCCGATAGTTACCTGGAGACAGCATGACATGACGGTGAAAGATACGATTTAAATTCCGTTCAGAGTAGCCAACTGACTGGGCAATTTCGCTCACGCCGCTATCGGTTTCACGCAGTAAACGTTTGGCCTCCGCCAATTTACATTCGACGACATAGTCTAGAAAATTCATGCCTGTTTCTTTCTTAAATAATCGGCTCAAATAGGACGGACTCACACCGACAATTTCTGCACACTGCACCAATGACAAATCTTGTCCGCAATTTTCTTTAATATACTTATAAATATATTGAATTCCGGTTTCTCCCCCGGCATCCCGTCCAGTCTGGGTTAACCAAATATAGAGCGGGAAGAACGTCTCTTCAAACCAGCCGAATATTTCCGCGAAGGTTTGTTTGCTCTTCAATTGACCGAATAAATTGTTATCCATAATATCCATCAAATTGACGTCTTGTTTATCCAAGGAGACGATTAAAGAAGAGAAGAGAATTTGGTAACTTTGATGAACAAATTCATAGGATTGCGATAAACGCAATAATTCGGCAAATTTCTTGAAGTTTTCTATAGCTAATGATACGTCGCCGCGTTCTAGTGAATCGATGATGTCGAATTCCAATTCCCGGGGATATCGCAGGATCGTTTGTTTGTTCGCATTCTCCACCTCATCGATGTAAAGAATAGACCCTGAATCCTGAAAGATTCGATACTGAAGTGCGATTTCAGCTTCTTTGTACGAAACCCGAACGTCGGCTATATGGGTATAGTAGCGCCCGATTCCGACGGTTACTTCAAAGGATAAATAGGCTCTTAACGCTTCAGTTATTGAATTCGCATACTCAATAGTCCCTTCGTGAATCACCTGTTGATCTGTATCCGGATTGAATTGAAGGATGACAACGCCCTTGCCCTGATAAGGAATGACATAACCCCTTAAGTCGCTTTGGTTATGTAAGATCTCCTGCATCACATTCGCCAAAGTAAAGGCGACGACACTTCTTTCTTCCGGAAGAAATCGTTTCTCATGGACTACATTCTCAGCCTCTGTGATTAATACGACATTAGTGCTGCGGGTGTCAATTCCATATGTCTCGCAATCCTGGATCAGTGTGTTCTTTCCCGCATATTCGCCGGAAAGCAGCTGATGAAGACACTTTTCTCGCATGGAAGGCTCTATCTTTTTCATATATAGAACAAATTTGTTTTTTTCTTTATTTAAATAATCAAGGCAAGCTTTAATAAAATCCAGTTCATTGCCCTTATTCTGAATGCGCCCATCGTTTAAGTCGCGGCTGTACATCATTAGTTGTTCAACTGGACTATACGCCCTTCTAGCAGTGAACAGGGTAAGAATAACGCCCATACCGACAAAGGAGATCAGAATGAGAAAGGTCAACCACCGAATCCAATCAAGCTGACTCGTAATAATCTGCTCTGGGACGATAGAAACGTAGGTCCTAGAGAACACATTTTTAATATAATTGAACTGAGCCGGCTTGCCATCGATACCAGAGGCGATGAATCGGTCTGCCAGTTTATCCGACGTGACAACCGTTTCAATGCCCTCTAATGCGGATGTCCGCTGCCAAACATCGATATCTTGCTGAACTTTATCAAACAAGTCACGATAATTAAGAATGATCAACTCTGTACCGCGAGTCATAATGACCGTGTCCGCTTCTAAAAACTTACTGAAGGAGGATACTTCGATTTCAAAGGCTAAGATAGCCTTTGGACCTCCCGTACCTACTAAAGGCAACATTCGGGCGAATGTGATATAGCCATCTTTGCTTGCCTGGGGAAGCTGGACCCATCTTGTTTGCTGATTGCTGTCTAGCAATTGTTGGATATCTTCTTCATATTTGTAATCCTTCTTCGGAATTACTCCATATTCATTGGAAATAACATTCTGATTGGTGCTCATATAGAAGAAAATTTCATTGATAAAACCACTCAAGTTTTTAACTACCGACAGTTTATCCAACATAGCCACATGCCATAGGATCGCATTCGTCTGATCCGAATCATCGATCATTTGTAACAGTAAGGGGTCTTTAGCTAACTGGAGCGATTCCTGCTCAATTCCTTGTAAAACCCTTTCAGCGCGGTCTTTCATCAAGATCAAGGAGGAATCGCTCTCGGTGATGATGTACTGTTCCATTTTTTTTATAGAAAAATGGTGGTACACCGAGCTTGCTAGAATAATTGGAATGCAAACAGATATACAGCTGAACCAAATCAGCTTGTATAAATATTTTCGCGAATTTACCAATAGATTAGCTCGTTTACGTTTTCCCCAATTCATGCTCCAGTTAGCTATCAGAATCCCCACCTTATCACTTCGTCAGCCTATTATCTTCCCATGCTGAATTGCTGCTTCACAGGCTAGGCTTCGAACACAAGTACATCGTAATCGCGAACCTCAGGAATGATAATGGACACCGACTCATCCTTATGAGTGAGCTTCAAAGCTTGATGATCGGATAGCAGGAATGCGCGCTTCGGCTGGTACCTATCCGTTACAGGCAATGTAACCTTCACATCGCGTGCTGGAATGATCTGCGAGAACATTCTTCTTCCTCCATTCAAGTTGACCAAATGAACGAGCTGTCTTCCTTCCTGTTGTCGCAAGGTTACCATTAACGTCGAAGGAGCTTCCACCACCAACGGCAGGTTATCCCGCAGCGTCCACTTAACTGCATTCACCATCAGATGAGCCCAATCGGGGTATCCGACCCGCATATAGGCTGTATCCGGCTGCCCCGGGAAATACACAATTCTTCCGCATGATGCATGTTCAACGGCAGTAAGCATCGGGAATCCGGTGTCCGGTTCTTCCGTATAGGACATGCCTTCGGGAAAGACACGAAAAGCGGCAGAAAGCGTCAAGGGTACAGATACCGCAGAGCCTGGAGTGACCTGGCAAAAGCGATTAGATGCTGGTATAACGCGGGTATCGCCCAGTTCGCTGACAATCGGATGGGCCGGGTCCCTAATATTCATATATGCTTGTTTATAGACACCATTATCCGGTCCCATCACTGATTCAGTTCCCGCATAAGATGAACCGAATAGATCAGCAAGCATAAAATCGTCTCTTTTATTCCCGTTCGTATCGAATAATGACGTTTCGAAAGTTGCGATGAGGTTGCCTCCGCCTTCCACATACATTGCTGTGGACGGCAAGATCACCGTTTGATAGGCGGCCAGCTTGTTCGATTGAAGCATTCTATCTGATATGATATCGAACGGAATATGGTGATCCGTAAGCGCCTGTTCAAAGCCTCGTATCGCTTCCACGTAAGATGCCTTAGCATTGTCCCGTCCGTAATAGAAGAGGGTGTCTTGTGAATACAGAATGGCAACGTTCGCGGCAGAACGGTCTTGTATATAATACTCCTGATTCTGCTTCACAAAGGTAAATAACGATTTTACAGCAGGGAAACCACGCTGATCTTCGTGCACCTTTGGCGGTCCACCAGATAAATTCAGAATCGCATTGCCACCGTTTGCATAGATTTGCGCCATATAGACTTTCTGCTCAGCTGGGGGAACCGCATTTCGCCGCCATGGCCAAGCTTGAAAGTAGGATGCCAGCACCCATGGCTGATGATCACTGACCGTGTTCAAGAAATTAGCCTCTTCTGCGGGCATCATCAAGAAATCCCAATGATACTCGTCTCGGTTAGCCCGAACCCGCGTTTGCGCCTCGACCTGCACAGCATCGATATAGTCTGCCATCCGTTCAATATCGAGCGCTCCTTTAGTCGTCCAACTGGGATCCCCGAAAGCTACGCTGTTACACATCACAGGCAAATCTGGCTTTAGTGACTTGACCAGGTCATATAAGAATTTCGAACGATCGACAACCCGTTGCTGGCGCCAGCGTTGAAAGATGCCCCATTCCGGGTCGTTCCAGTCGTCCTTCAGTGGAATTTCACTATCGGCATAAGCACGGTAAGCTGCTTTGCAACGAGTACAATGGCATATCCCATTCCCGTAAGAGGAGAAACCATAACTTCCGCCACCGAATTTAATGCCGTCCACATCGTAACGGGATACGATTTCTTGCAATATTAAAGACAAGTATTCATTCTGGTACCCGCTTAATGGACATGCGATATAAAAATCCCCTAGATCTTCATTCGCTTTATACGGATTTCCATATTCATCAAGCGAACGCCATTCCGGGTGACTTTCTGCCGCATTGCCGGGGATCAGACTCAAATCCATCGCAGGCACCGCACGGATATCGTATGTGCGCAACGCTCGAATAATGTCCCCTGTGATATCCCTATCCCCCAAATATGGGCTGCGCCGGATGTTTAGAGATGTCGGATGAACCGTAACGTACCCTGCACAGAAAAAAGAAAGAACATTCACACCCATTTCATGCAGATCTTTGGCTAGGCTCTCCGCATCAAAATCCTTACAATCGATATCCCGAATTGTAAGGTGAACACCCCGTGATCTTTGTTTCAACCAGTCGAATCTAGCCATATGGCCCTCCCAATAATTAGTAGAACGGCCGCAGGAAGAGAAAGGTTTTCCTTCTCCGGCCGTTCTTGATTAGATTAGTTGTTAGTTACTCAAATTTCGCTTTGTATAACTCGGCGAATTCCTTATAAGCTTGTTTGAATTCAGGCTTGCTGTTCAAACCATCCACATATTCACTGTATTCTTCCATCGACACTTGTCCAACAATAGCTTTGGCAACCATAGACTGCCACTCCCCTTCAAATTTCGGCCATGTTGCTGTCCATGTATCGGAGTTGATAACTGAGAATATATTAATTCTACCAACTTCAGTAAAGACCTGGACCGAAGCTAACTTCGCATCGTTATAAGCCTTAGGCGCTGAAGGATTCAGCACTTTCATCTTATTATTATACGCCATTGCGAATACTTGGTTAGAATTCGTTGTCACTTGTTTCTTACCAAGATCCGTTAATACCTGCTGTCCATCAACTAATGTGTGGTGGACCCCTTCGATGCCGTAATAGTTGAAATCCGTAAATTCCATTGTTGCTGTTCTGTCCATATAGGCAAGAATTTCCTTCACTTTATCTTCTGGTACCTTCTTAGAAATGAACATAGCTCCGAACATCGGTGTCGCCAAGTAGGCACTTACACCAGCTGGTCCTTGCATTGGTGGAAGTGTAATAAGCTCAGCTTCGGGTTGAACTTTTTTGATCTCTTGCTCCCAAGTGTAATCTCGCCAGATGTTACGTGCATAAGATGCGGCACGGCCCGTAGCAAACATTTCCTCTGCCTGTGTTTTTTTGATAGCTAGAAATTCTTTCGCCAACACGCCATTCTCATATAGATCGCGGAACCATGCTACCATATCCGTATAATTAGGTGTGAGCTGATCTTTCACCAGTCCACCTTCACTATTAAATATCGGTTCCATACCGCCAAAAGCGCTTAAATATGCAGAATCCCCGTCATCTAGTAAAAATCCGTGACCGAGAATGCCGACCGTATCGTCTTTACCATTGCCATCCGGGTCGCCTTTCACAATCGTTTTCAATGCGGCAGCGTACTCGTCCATCGTTGTTGGTACAGGTAGATTAAATTTATCTAGCCAATCTTTTCTGATGTTTATGGCTACGTCGATATGCGGACGATTCCGCGGGATACCGTAAATCTTCCCATCCAACTTTAGGTAATTCCAAACATTCGGCTCGGTATTACTTTTTAAATTCGGGTATTCGCTGAGATCACCCAATAACTCTGTCAGATCCCAGAATGCCCCTTGTTTAATGGAACTAAGCAATGTCGGCCGCGTCACGTTAGTGGCAACTAGCACTTCGGGCAAACTGCCAGACGCCAATACCAAATCAAATTTGGTATCATAATCGCCGGAAGGAATCCATTCAACTGTTAGTTTGGAATTCGATCGCTTCTGCCATTCCGTCCAATATTCGTTGTTTAAATCCGGCACATCGGAATAAGAAGGGACCATCAATTGAATGGAAACTGGTTCCTCATTCGCCTTCGGTTCAGCATCAGGCTTCTTATTGTCTTGCTGATTCGCCGCTGGGGTTTCCGCTACGTTATTGCCCTTTGTTTCATTTGAGTTGCTGCACCCTACTATCAAACTAAACGATAGCACTAGTGAAATCATCGTACTTGCTACTCTTCGAAAATTCATATAGACCCTCCCTATTTTTGAATTGCACCACCAAGACGTCGGAATACGGTAGCGCTTTCATTCATCATTGTAGTTTCCATCATAACAGCATGAAACTGACAGTTCTTGATTTATCAATTGAAACTAAGCCAGAATGCAATAATTGTCCGCTGGTTCATTAATTGTCCGTTGGATAGTTTACAAGAGTAAAGCATGAACCAGTGGCACTTGTGGCAGCAACCCGGTAGGCCTTATACCTAAAAAAGATCTCTGAGTCATCTTAGTTGGAGTTAAGCCAGCGGTCAACACCATAATTTAGCAAAATATTGTTCAAGCTCATCCACCCTGAATTATTGTCTTGCGAATACACATGACTACCAGAAAACGGCAGACCATTACCAGAACTACGATCGATTACAAGCAAAATTAAACGGCCTCAGTCCAATGGAATTCAGGACGAAGGCCGCATAACTCATTTTTGCTTTTTATACTGTCTACTTGACGGGGTGCAGTTCAATCCGGATTGGGTCATTATGCTTCTCCGAGTAAAGATTCGATGTATGCTTTCGATTTTAATGCATATTCATACGGAATTGCGACAGCAGGATTCTGCTCCGCCTCAATCACGAGCCACCCCTCATAGTTGTGCTGCCACAGCTCTTGAAGGATTGGCTTAAAATCGATATCACCGTCACCTGGCACTGTAAATACACCCGCTGCAACGGCTTGACCGAATTGGAGCTGCTCCTCTTTCACCTGATCCAGTATATGTGCTCTTACATCCTTCAGATGAACATAACGCACTCGCTTGATATGCTGCTGTAATAGCTCATAAGGATCACTGCCGCCATATAAAGCATGCCCTGTATCGAATAACAAATGAACCAAATCCGGATCTGTCATATCCACCAATCGCTGAATTTCTGCCGCGCTTTCAACTACCGTACTCGCATGAAAGTGATAGACGAGTTCCATACCGGCATCCCGGCAATAACGGCCCGCTTCGTGCAAGCCTTCAACTAGATTGTTCCACTCCTGCTCGTTAAGCGGAACTACCCTCGATGGATTAAACTCATCGAATAGATCACGAATTTCACAAGTGATCACATACCGGCATCCCATCGCTTTAAGGAAGTCAACATGCTCCCTGTAACTGTTCATTTCCTCAGTGCGCACTGAGCTGTCGCTAAACAACGTAGATTTCCAACCGGATGCCAACCGAAGTTTTTTATCATCAAGGATGCTTTTAAGTTGCTTCGGATCACGTGGAAAGAGGCGACTCATCTCCGTCCCGTCAAAAGCGAGCCGGTTCATCTCGGAAAGCATCGTATCGCAGCTATATAAATTATCGAATAAGTGAGGGTCCTCGTTGACCCAGTTAATTCCGGAAATGCCCAGTTTGATATTCATGCTTACACCCCTCTACTCGATGAGATCCAACCATCGAACTTCTTGTTCTGTTAATTCGATTTGGAGCGCATGGGCGTTCGAAACAATTTCCCCCACGGTTCTTGCCCCGATTATTCCACAGGAAGGAAACGGCTGACCCAGTACATAAGCAAGTGCGATATGCACCGGCTCACATGCTTTTTTGACAGCTAGCTTTTGGGCACGCGCATACCTTTCCCAGTTGTTGTCGTCGTAATAAACACGAACTATATCCGAATTGTGCCGTAGTTCTGGAACAAATCTGCCGGTAAAAAAACCTCCTGCCTGTGATGCCCATGACAACAATGGCATTTGTGTCTTGGTATGCCATTCCAGCATACTCGAATCTGCCGAAACACATCCCGGCCACATCGGTTCTTGGGCTTTGGCTAAGCTTAAATTCGGACTGTTGCAGGTAAAACCAAATAAGCCTTCGGCTTTAGCATATTCGTTCGCTTCTGATATTCGATCCACCGTCCAATTGGATGCGCCAATCGTTAAGATCCTTCCGGCCATGATGTGCTTGTTCAACATATTTATTATTGGAGCTACAGGATACGAAGGATCATCCCTATGGAGCATATAGATATCGATGTAATTCGTTTGTAATCGTTCTAAGCTTCCCATTAAATCCGTGGTAATCTCCTCTGGATTTACACGGTTCTTATTGTTATAGGGGTGGCCGCCTTTGGTCATGACCACCATGGATTCCCTGTTGTCCCTTTCACTCATCCACCTTCCAATGACTCTTTCACTTTGTCCCCCGGCATAATTTTCTGCTGTATCCAGCACTGTACCGCCTAAGCTTGAGTAACTATCCAGCAGCTGCGTCGCATGGGAATATTGATCTACCTCATACAGGGCGGTACCAAGAACCAGCTGTGTTACCGGCTTTGTAAGATGTTCCATATATATGGATTTCATTGTGCTTCACTCCTGCTCATGAATGCTTATCCTTTTATGGCACCCTCAATGATCGACTTCATAAATCTTTCTCTGATGATCAGAAAGATAATAATAACGGGAAGCATTGCCGCGATAGAAGCTGCATTAATTGGTCCCTGCTGCAAGTTGTTAAAACCGATAAAGTTGAATATTCCGACAGTCATTGTACGCATCGATTTCTCTGTAGTAAACAAAAGGGATACAAGAAATTCATTCCAAACTAAGACAAAGTTAATAATACAAATCGCAACAATACCAGGCATAGCAGCAGGAAAAATAATGCGATATAAAACGCTGAATCGATTGCAGCCATCTATAAATGAGGCTTCCTCCAGCTCATAGGGAACACTGTCTATAAAATTTTTCAATAGCCAAATCGCAAAAGGCAGCAATGCGGGCAAATATAATAGAATCAGCCCAATATATGTGTTGATTAGACCTATGTTTGAAAATACGTTGTATAAAGGGATGAGATTAGTAATCCCCGGCATCATCATGGGGAATAGAATAAACAGGATCAGCAGTGCTTTACCTTTAAACTGGTGCCTTGACAGTGTATAAGCAGCCTGAAGGGAGATGAATAAAGCCACAATCGATGCCGCAATCGATAGAAACAAAGAGTTGAAGATAAATCTAAACATGGGTTGGGATTTAAAGGCGTGAATATAATGGTCAAACACTACTAGTTCCGGTATTAAATTTGGTGGATACCGATTAATTTGATTCTCGGGTGTAATGGATGTGATTAACGAGTTGTAGATGGGTACCAGGATGATTACCGTAAGCACAATCAAGAAGAGCTGTATGCACATTCTTATGAATATAGAATTGAGCCTGCTGCTCCACAAACGCTGACTCCTCATGATGAGACTCCTTCCGCTACATATTCGATTTAGCAAATCTAAAATAAATAGCCACGATGAACAAATTGATAAACGATAGAACTACCGCGATAGATGCTGCATTGGATAAGTGATAATTCATAAAAGCCTCTTTATACATGTACACACCCAAGGTTTCGGTTGTACGAATTGGGCCGCCGTTTGTTAATACAAGGATAATACCTGTTTGATTCATACAATTAATAATGAGAAGCAATGAAACGACCATGATCGTTGGCTTAAGTAGTGGCAATGTAATAAACCTGAATGCCTTCCAAGTGGAACAGCCGTCTATTTGGGCAGCCTCAATTAAGTCCTTGGAAATCGTTTGAAGTCCCGCTAATAGCAGTAATGTCGAATAAGCGATGTTCTTCCATAACGTTACGATGATAATACCAAGCAGCCCAAATATGGGTGCAGTCAAAACCAAGCTTGGTTTTAATCCCAGCGGCTCTAGCAAATAATTCAACATACCAAAATTGGGATTTAACAACCACTTCCAGGTTTGACCAGTTACAACCTCCGATACGACCCATGGAATGAATAGAATGGTCATATAAAGTGCGCGAAAACGGATTTTCTTGTTAAATAGGAGTGCCAACACCAGCCCTAATACGGTCATCGCAAGTGTCGTAAATACAGTGTAATAGAATGTAACGGAAAGACTTTCCCAAAAATAAGGATCTTTGAGAATCTTACTGAAATTCTCCAAGCCATCGAAGGATCTCTCACCACTTCCAAGCTGGCTCTTAGTAACAGCTAAGTACAGAGCATAAGGCATCGGAAGATAACTGAGCAGCAAAAGAACAAGTACAGATGGAGATAGATACACATAAGGCAAGATGTTATCTTTCTTCATAAACCTAACTCTCCTTATAGTGAGGGTTGCTGCTTAATTAAGCAGCAACCCCGTATTCTACTCCTTAATATTTATCATTGAACATCTTAGCTTGATCATCCAATAATTGCTTTACATTCGCTTTTGCATCTAAGAAATATCCCAAAGCTGCAATATTGAGCGCTTCCAATCCCTCTTGATAATAAACCAAGGGATCCATCGGCCTTCCGTTTTCTTCCGCATTCTTAAAGAAGAATTGATGCAGCGGCTTATCCTCGAAGGCCTTATCGGTCCACGCCGATTTACGGGTTGGAATTCCACCTTCTGCTAGAGAGTGTTTAATTTGAATTTCCGTTTGATTAAAGAACTTCATAAACTCCCATGCCAGCTCTGGGTTTTTGGCATTCTTCGGAATCGCCATTCCCCAGCCGTTGATAAAGTTTGGCGCTGGGCCATTCTTGCCTGGGATTGGAGCTACGCCAATATTCCCTGCTTTCGCGAATTCGGTTTCCATAAAGCGGTCATACATATATGAACCGTTAATAACCATGGCAATATTGCCAGCTTTGAAGGCATTGTCAATTTCAGCGCTGTCAGAAGTAAATACGCTTTCTGGAGAAATGCCATGCTTGTGTACCAAGTCTCCTACAAACTGAAGAGCTTCTACTGTCTCGGGAGAGTTAAAAGTGACTTCACCGTCTTTATTGCTAATCGTACCGCCAGCGCTCCAGATAAACGGAGAAATCGCCACTTCAATCGAACCATAATGCTTAGATCCCCAGAATCCAAATCCGTACTGACCTTTTGATTTGTCTGTGGCCTGTTTGCCGATTTCCACAAGCTCTGCCCAAGTTTGAGGTGGTGTGTTCACTAACTCCTTGTTATACCAGAGCATCCGAGTATGCATGGATGCCAGGTATAAATATTTTTTGCCATCCAGCTCTGAAACAGTGGCTTTGTCTTCCAATTCGGAAAAATCATCCATTATTTTTTTATCATAGGTTGCTACAAAATCATCTATGGGTCTTAATGCACCAGCATTTACGAGTGATGCCAGCTTCTGAGAGGATACCCAGGATAAATCTACTGTTTCTCCTGCTGCATTAGAAATCACTAGCTTTGATTCCATCTGATCCCAAGGTAATGTTTCTAGATCGACCTTGATACCCGTTTCAGCTTCGAATTGTTGAATAATTTCAGTCATTGCTACACCGTACACATCGTCTTTGTTAGCAGGATCAATATAATGAGCCAGCTTTAGCACTCTCTCTGTCTTATCACCGGATTCACTTTTCTTAGAAGATTCTTCTTTCTGAGGAGATCCCTCTTTCTGGGAAGTTTCCCCGCTAGAATTATTACCCCCATTCGAACTACAAGCTACAAGACTTATGGATAAAATCAGCACGAATAAAATTAAACCTAGCTTCTTAACTCTCATCATATTTACCCCTCCATTTGCGAATGATAGCGCTTTAATTTTGCGTTGAGTTAAACTAGCCTGTTACTTGCTAATCCTCCTTACCCTCTAGAATACTTCTATTGTAAATCCTAGAGTTGAGCAGCCACAGACAACAGGCAAACAATTTGGTGTAATTAATACGGAATGTGATTTTTGTCATAGACAACCCCTAATTAAGAATTAGGGGTTGTGTGGAAAAACTAATAATAATGTGAATAAACTAATGCTTACATGAGATATTCTCTAAACTCGTTAGGGGTTTTTCCCGTATACTTCTTGAATGATTTACTGAAATAACGTTGATCATGTATGCCTACCTTCATAGCAATATCATAAACCTTCAAGGTGTAGTCCCTTAGAAGAACCTTAGCCTTCTCCAATCGATACTCCATTAAGTATTCATTAAAGTATTGATCTGTATCCTTCTTAAACAGGTTTCCGATATAGTTCTTCGACAGATAGGCAACCTTCGCGGCATCTGCTAAATCTATATTCTCCATAAAGTGAGATTGGATAAATAAGATCACTTCCTTCACCTGTACGCTGTAATCGTTCGTATTCATAGAAGAACGTTCAAGTGTTAATAGATTCGTAAATTTCTCTTGAAACCACTGCGCCATCTGGTTCATAGTCTCCATGCCCATAATCCATTCATATTGCTCATAATCGGCACCGGAAATTTGTGCTTGAGGCAAGCGCTCCTTAACGAACATGATAAGAATGGATATTAATTCAAAAACCGTTTCTTTAACGAGTGTCGTACTAAACGATGGCATTAGTTGTTCATAGAACAACGCGTACAGTGATTCGTTGACTTCCTGCAAATCTCCTGCCTTCAGATGGGAGCGAAGCTGCTGCAGCACTTCTCTACAGGACTGGTTTGTGTCTATAGATTGAATGCTCTGTTGATAGGAAATAATACAATCCCCCCCTAAGAACAATCGACAATCCACAGCCTTTATGGCATGCTTCGTGATCTGTTGAATGCTATCATAATTATCTCCTTTATCCCCTAAGCCGATTGTGATTGGAAAGCCGAAAAAACGCCGAATCGTTTCTTTCATTTCCTGGGCAATGTGATACTGCTTCTCATAGATAGCTTTTTCGCTCTTCATCTCCATAAAGCTGCATACCGCAATGATGCATTGGCTTTGGTGGTCATAAATTGTAATAGCTGAACCATATTTGTTCACAATACCGGCAATTGTCGTTTTTATAGCTTCCCATAACGAGATGTGATTTCGACCTTCATACTTTTCCTGAACCTCATGATATTGATCTATGCGTATGGCCATAGCGAGCAGTGGCATATACGGAAAGGCTGGTTTCTCTAATTGGTGTGCCTCATCGATTTGCATTCCGCCCATAACAGCAATCAGCCACTTTTCCTTTTCCGCTTCCGAGTGTTCGTTAACTTTATTCTCCAGTTCTGTTACTCTTTGGTGCTGGTTCTGCTCTTCAATGATGCATGTCTTGGCATTCATAAGAATTTGTTCCAGATCGTTTCCCATCATCGTTGGCTTCAATATATATTCGAATGCCCCCAATCGAATGGCTTCCTTGGCATAATCGAACTCCCCATGACAGGTTAATATAATAATTTTAGCTCTGGCGTTCATTTGTTTAATTTTACTAGTTAGCTGAAGACCATCCATAACTGGCATTTTAATATCCGTTATCACGATTTCAGGTTGATATACTTGATACTGGTGCCAGCCTTCTTCACCATTCTCTGCTTCAGCAACGACAGTAATCCCGATTTTATTCCAATTTACCGTTGACCTAATTCCTACTCGCACCAATAATTCATCATCCACAATTAACACCTTAACCATGCATGTCCTCTCCTTTTATCGCCGGCAGCGTGATTGTCACAGTTGTGCCAACGCCAACTTGGCTGCTGAAATGAAGACCATACTCTTCGCCAAAGTATAACTTAATACGCTCATCTATATTTTTCATGCCTAATCCCTTGTACATTTTGTGACTATTCTTTTGTTCAGATAGAAATAGTTCCTGTATAGAGTCATAACCAATACCCACGCCATTATCGGATATCTGAAGCGACAGCGTTCCGTCGTCAACATCGCCCTTTATATAGATCATCCCCTTATCTGCCTGAGGCTCTATGCCATGATATATCGCGTTTTCAACAAGAGGCTGCAAGATGATTTTAACTGTGTTGAAAGCCATAACCTCTTCAGGGACATCAAATACAACTTCGAATTTGTTCATGTGACGAATTTTCAAGATTTGTAAATAGCTCTTCAAATGGTTCAACTCTTCACCAACGGTTATGAGTTGTCTGCCTCCGCTTAAACTAATTTGATACAGTTTGACCAAATCTGTGATCATAACCGCCACACTATCTGCTTTATGCAATATGGCAACCCATTTGATAGAATCCAATGTATTGTAAAGGAAATGCGGGTTTATTTGAGTTTCCAACACCATCATTTCTGCTTTTTTCTTATCCATCTTCTCCTTGGCGACTCGTTCTATCAAGTTATCAATTTCAAACATCATTTCATTAAACGTATCGGAGAGCTTTCTTAATTCGTAGAAATAGCTGTAATCCACCCGCACACGTAAATTACCTAATCGGATCTGATTCATTTCTCTGACCAGTTTAATAATGGGAATGGTAATACGCGAGGCCAAGTTGAACGATACAACTAATCCAATAATTACGCATATTCCAGCGATAATGAATATCGTATTGCGAATAAACACAGCTTCCTGAATCAAAGATTTGTGCGGAATAAACCAGATGGCGTACCAATTGGAGTAGAGCGACTTATGCTGAATAATAAAATATTGTTGATTATTTAACTTCTTTGTTTCTTGCTTGCTACTTTCAATATTATGTAAATCTATCGAGGAAATATCCTGCTCCGTAAGCAAGTTCTGTTCTCCCTCGAAGAAGATATTATGATTTTGATCTAGTAGAAATAGGGAGCTATCCGGCAATGAAATATCGTTGAATCTTTTTGTCACATGCTTGTCATCGATATTAATAAGCAGAACACCAAGCTTGGTATCCGTTTTAAGATCGTTTAATTCCCAAGCTAACGAGATGACGGATTTAGGCTTATTATCGGAATAGATCAAATTCTTCGCTATATATTCAAACCTTTTCTTACCGCTTTTAATATCTCTATACCAATCTGTATCACGCAGCATCTCTAAGTTCTGAGAGGGCGCGGTCGTATACGTATGCTCCTCAGTGAATAGTGCCACTGAATAAATCTCCCATTTTAAATTTAAGGCATCCGAAAGAATATTTTTTAATTCATACTCTTTTTTTAATCTTTCATATACAGAAGAATAAGTATTCTCCGTTTTAACTAGATTTACAAGTCGTTCATTCATATTCATAACAATCGCGGCATAAACAAGATCCCTTAGCTGGGCATCCACTGATTCATTGGACTGTTTAAGCACTTCATTCACATATTTGCCCGTATTGGTTTCAATGACTCTTTCGACAGCAAAGTATGTAAAATAACCTGTAATCACAAGTGGAATTACAATGACGGCTATAAAGCAGATTAATAGTATGGATTTCAATCTACGCGGAAGCATCCACTTCATGTATATCCCCCAGTACCCATTTACTATAAATCAATAGAATGATGCGATCGGTAACTTTTGGGTGTGACGCTAAATTTTTTCTTAAACATTTTTTCAAAATGAGATAATGTATTAAACCCCGACGATAAACATATCTCTGTGATTGTCATATTAGAAACCTTCAATAGGGATTTGGCAAAATCCAGCCTCGTGTTAACGACATAATTCTGAAATGAAATTCCTAATACCTGCTTAAAGCATTCGCTAAAATAATTCGGTGATAAGCCATAATGCTTAGCCACTTGCTCCAAAGTGATCGATTCCCGAAACCGATGCTGAATATATATGGTTGAATTTCGTAATAGTGTATCCGTTGCATTCTTACTCATTCGACTCTCTGGGCTTGAACCTTGAGTATGACATTCCCTATACAGGTCAATAAGCACTCTCTCAATGGCTCCTTGAAGAATCATCTGAGCGCCAACCTTAGAAACCTGGGCCTCTTCCCAGATACGGTCCCAATCACTTCTCATTCTTATATATTGGTGATCTTCAAAACAATGTATGTAACTCCGACGGACACTAAAGAGAAGCTCCGTCACTTGATTATTGATCATATCGCCAGAAAATATAAGGTTATATAAGTGTATCACTGAATCTTGATTAGGAATGATCTCATGAAAATCCGCCGGAGTTAAAAAAAACATCGTGCCTTTCTCTATAATGGATGGATTCCCATTAACGATTTGCTTTCCTGTTCCAGCTGTTACAAAAGCCAGCTCATAGAACTCATGACAATGGACATCTACTTTATCTTGAATTTGATGCTTGAATATACGGAATGAGGAGGATAAATTCATATACTGGTCATTGGTGAATAGTGCTGGTCTCTGCTGTCTCATATGAATATCCTCCTCTATGCCTATGACAATGTCTTCATTAAGTATTGATGCATCCATTCATTGATTTCTTGTAAATTAGCTACCGTCTGCCTAGTAAACGGAAGCGTTTGCATATATCCCGGTGGTCCGAACTCAGGAGTGATGCTGGTATAAGCGTACCTACCAGCTATGCGCCATTCGAGGATTTCCCTCCACCATGCGATAAAAATGTGAAGCTGATCTGCATATTCTGGAGCTGCAGGGTGTGGAACCTGAGGCCCCTGATCATAACCAACACGCCCATGAATATGAATAGCGCGCTGCATCGCCAGCTTAACATCCTCTTGATGCTCTTCCAACGTAGCGGATTCACAGACACAGCACCAGTGACTAAAGTCCGCGGTGATCTTTAAATCAGGCAGTTGTCTTAGCAGGTTGGCCGTAGTCCATGGTGTGTACATCGCCCGAGATCGATGAGTTTCATGTCCGACAGGTATTCCGACTTCCCTCTCAACCTTTAATGCTTCCTCAAAGAATATCACTTGTTCCGCAAAATTCATTCTATCTCTTGCGCTATGGGACACGATTAGGCTTGGTTCAAACGTCTGTGCGTGCCTGACTTGGTCAGTAAAGCTGCTAATGTGATCACCCACGGTCACGACTTGAGCGATGTACTCCATGTTGTATTTAGCCAGCAGCCGCTTAAACTCATCTTGTTTATCTGCGCTTGGCAAGGGTGATTCGATGCCCGAATACCCCCGAGAAGCCGCATCCATTATCAGTTCCTCATAGGTACCGTCCATGCCCCACAATGCCATATAATATTTAATGTTCAAGGAAAGTTGCTCCTTTAATTTAGTTTACACATTTACGAACGGATTGCCAGCAATATCTTTGCCTCGTGCTAACCATACCTTGAAGCCAGGATTCTTCTCCGAGTAAACCTTCGCTTCAGTGGAAAAATATCTCATGGTAAACCCGCAGCGGCGATATGGACTTGTATTGGCCTTAGCACCGTGAATGATTCTGGAATCGTGTAGTGAGCATTGTCCAGGCTCCAATTCAAAATAAACAGCTTTGGACTCATCCACATTCTTAATTTGGGTTGTAAATAAGTTCTCCTTGGAATCCACATCCTCATAATCAGAAAAACCGTTCCGGTGTGTTCCCGGAATTACTCTCATACAACCGTTTTCTTGCCAGCTGCGATCAAGCGCAAGCCATACAGTAATAATCTTATCAAATGAGCTTAGTCTGCCATTCCAATACGATGAGTCCTCATGCCAAGGAGTAGCTCTCCCGGTATAGGGGTCTTTACATATAAAGTGACTGGACCAAAGTCCGATGTTAGGACCGATAATGGGTTCAACCACATCCAGTACCTCATCACTCATTAGAAAATCTAGAAGACGTTCATCCCTGAAGTGAGGAGTGTCTAACTCATCAGACAGCTTGCTGCCTTTCTCCGCTAGCTGTTCTTCAAAAATACCTTGTAATGCAGACATTTTCTCTTGACTAAATAACGGTTTTTTGTGTAAATAGTAGCCATTTTTCTGATAAAACTCTAGTTCCTCTTTGCCTAGTACAGCAGCTTTCATGCTTGTTCCTCCTCGTATGAATTCGTATTACATATTAAATATAAATGGAGCCCCCTATCTTTACACCGCGATTCTTCAGAGTAATACAACTTATCTTACGGTCTTTTATTTCTAAATCCGCACAAACAAAACAAATCTCGGAATCCTCGAAAATTTATATATTCTAATCTTTTATAAAATAAGAAAACTCCCTTTCGGGAGCTTTTGTGCGTCTGATATAGCGCGGATTAACTGAATAACCGATCATTCGAGTATTCAGTGTTCCACTGATCCGTGGAAGCCCACATATCTGGAAAGCCTGGCATCAGATGCTCTTTAATCACCTCGTCGTTGATATCATCAAAGCCAAGTCCGGGTTTGTCCGACACAGGGATAAACCCATTCTTAATGACTTTCCCATCATAGCCAGTAATAATATCGTTCCACCATGGAACATCCGGCGCATTAAACTCGGTTGCGATAAAGTTCTCGGTAGCTACCCCCATATGGGCTGTAGCTAATGCGGCAACTGGGGTTTCACACATATGCATCGCCATCGCAACACGATGCCGTTGCGCTAAATCTCCTATTTTCTTAGCCTCGTATATGCCCGTGGAGCAAATGTCAGGATGTATAATCGGAACCGCCCGATTCACAATTAAATCCTCAAAGCTCTCCAGCGTCGACAGATCCTCACCTGTAGCTAATGGCGTAGTGGTCATCTGGCTCAGGCGCTTATATTCCTCTGTATACGTACAAGGAAACAGGTCCTCTGCCCACAGAAGATTGTATTTCTCTAAGCGCCGTAATAGTTTTGCTGCGTCTTCCAGATTTAAGTAACCTAGGTGGTCAATCGCTAGAGGCATCTTGTAGCCAAGTACCTCGCGCATATTTGCTACTTCTTCCTCGTATCGGTCAAGTCCACGTTCTGTCATACGATACATAAGGTAAGGTGATTGTGTATTAACAATGTCAAAGGCACGATTGCGCTGCTGGAACTCTGGACCATAGGCTGTATCCCGATGGTGCTTAATAAATTCAAAGTTATATTGCGAAGCCTTAACAAATTCCTCAACATAGTTACCTGGTGCAGATATGAGCTCTTCATCCGGATAGCGCATCTGTAGGCTCTCTACACCCAATACCGCCTTCACCATGGTGTAGCCGTCTTCGTCAACAAACTTCTTCAAGCGCTTGCCCATCGAATAACCGTCATTCTTAAGCCCTGGCGTATTCACCCCAAGATCACAATACACACGGGCAGCGTCGCGGAACTTCCCCCCAAGCATCTGATAGACGGGAACTCCAAACGCCTTACCGGCTAGATCCCAAAGTGCGATCTCTATCCCAGCGACGCCACCCGCTTGTCTGGCTGGTCCCATAAACTGTTTAATTCGACGAAATAGCTTATCCACATTGCAGGGATTCTCTCCTAGCAAACGACCCTTCAGCATAGCAGCATAAGTGCGGCTTCCGAAGTCTCTGAGCTCACCGATCCCTGTTATTCCTTGATTGGTATAGATTTTCACCAGTGTACAATGCATGGGTGCGCCTGTTAAATCGACAAATCGCATATCCGTGATCTTGAGCTCGGATGGTCTTGAATGTGTATTGACATGGTTTAACGTTGATTCGTAATTCTCGGACATGTTATCGTAGCCTCCTATAGTTGAACCGTGTCATTAGCAATAGTTACGGCAGCTCGTCACAATGATGCAGTCCAGCTTAGTGAGTGGCGTAATATATGGATAAATGAGGGATCCATCAGTCCTTCCCGACGATGGGCTGGTGCTAAACAGCAGACTAGACCTTTACCAAAGGTGTGGTGCCAGCCGGCAATCGATTCACCATCCACCGAAGAAGAACGAAGGAATACATTCGTACGAGATTCATCACAATACACAAAATAATGCTCATCCAGAAACTCAAATGGCGTAACATTCTCACCAAGAACAGTTTCCCCGTTTGAGGTGTAGCGAACAAGCTTATTATCCTTAGGATGGGTGAGAAAATAACCTCTCAGCATCCCCACATAGCTACTCTCAACCGCATACGACGCTAATCCTGAATGCCAGCCAAACCATGCGCCACCATTCTCGACATATTGAACAATCTCATCAGAAACTTCCTTCGTCATCCATGTCGCCACATGCTCTGCCTGTGGATCTATTCGATCCTCGGCGAATAGCACGACCATATCAGGCTGACGCTTCAGCTCTTCAGAAATATCTGTTACCAAAGCAAATTTTAGGCTGATCCTATTATCCTCAATGTGAGTAGACAGTGCCTCCAACAATGATTCTTTGGCCAAGTCCATATCATGATAGAAATCACCAACAATAGCTAACACCTGCTTCATCCATCGCACCTCCATATACCTCAAAGTAAGTTAAAATTTAAGCAATATCGATTCATCAAACACAAATTTTTATCCCATCTATGTTCACACTTTTTCCCATGTTAAGGAATCAATCGATTTAGTTACAGCATCCAGCACTCTGTTATTCAACCATCCGTCATGGAAATTTGGTGTTATTATATTCTCATTCTGGATGGCTCCGAAAAAATCAGCGAATTGATTGACGAATGTGTTCTCGTATCCAATAATATGACCCGGCGGCCACCACGAGCTAACATAAGGGTGCGATCCTTCAGTTACTAGTATTTTGCGGAAGCCCTGAACCTGTATATCATCCTCATTTGACCAGAACTCTAACTCATTCATTGCTTCGAAATTGAATACCAAGGACCCTTTACTTCCATTAATTTCAATACGCTCATGGTTTTTTCTTCCGCCAGCTATTCTCGTACCCTCGAAGGTTCCTAAAGCTCCGTCTTTAAACTTGGCTAGGAAAGCGGTTGCATCATCAACGGTAACCTCTTCCATTCCGATTGATTTACCTTTTGCCGTTAGGTTGGAGGTTAGGGTTTCATCCACTTGAACCTTTGGTCGCTTGGTGATGAACGTTTTATCCATTCCCACAACCTGATCTACTTCGCCAACTAAATAACGAGCCAAGTCTATTAGGTGCGCATTCAAATCACCGTGGGGACCGGAGCCAGCGATCTTCTTATCCAGCTTCCAGCTTGTTGGGAATTGGGGATCCAATAGCCAATCCTGCAAATATACACCGCGGAAATGGTAGATCTCACCAAGCTTGCCCTCTTGAATGAGTTGTTGTGCTAATGCGATCGCAGGCACTCGACGGTAATTGTGACCTAGCATATGCACAACACCCGCCTTATCGGCAGCATCTAGCATCAACTTCGCTTCCTCAGCATTCATAGCAAGCGGCTTCTCACAAAGGATATGCTTACCTGCTCTAATGGCTTCCATCGAAATTTCAAAGTGAGTATTGGTCGGAGTAGCAATAACTACAGCATCAATATCATCTCGATTTACGGTCTTCTTCCAATCTGTTGTATACTCTTCCCAATTGTAGTTTTCAGCAGCCTGCTTAACCAAATGCTCTGTTCGGCCAACTATTACTTTTTTCACTGGTTTAACAATGTCTTTAAAAAAGAAAGATACGTTATCTAGTGCATAGCTGTGGACTTTCCCCATAAAGTTGTATCCAATCAGAGCTACATTCAATGGTTTCATACATCATGCCTCCCGACATATGGAGATATGTTATTTTTTCTTATCCTTCGGATCGAATACGGCTTCAATGACGATGATCTTACAATCTGAATCACCTACATTACGGAATGTATGCTTGCTTCCGCTCTTGGTTAGTGTTGCTGTTCCAGGCTCCATTAGAACCTTTACTCCATCTACTGTCATTTCGCCTATCCCCTCGGTAACAATGTATACCTCCTCGTTACCTTCATGTGGATGTAAGCCAATTGTTGTTCCTGGTGGTAATGTCGTTTCATGAATAAAGTTAATCAACGAATCAAAGTCACTAGGGTTTCCTGGTACCGGAAGTAGAGGCTCGTACCCCAATAATTGTCTAACCATAATGGTACCCTGACCATCATGACAATCTTCAACCGGGTAATTTACTACATCTTTTCGACCTCTGGATACAAATGCCATTCGTAATCACCTCATAGTCAAATTTTTAATAAAACAAAGATAACACGTCAGAATCCAGCCGTCCATGCCTTTAGTGTCGAATTCAAAAAAATATAAACACGTGTTTACAAACGCGCGTTCACGTGATAAGCTTTGATTCTAACGCGGCAAAAACAAAAAAGCAGTGTTAGGATCACAATTAAAAAAATAAGGGAGGATTTCACATGAACAAGATGATCCCAAAAAGAGGGCTACTCGTTCTACTAGCCTTGCTAATGGTTTTTAGCATCGCTGCCTGCGGGAATAATGAGAACGCTTCCAAGCAGAATAATGCAGGTAACACCACAGCAAATACCCCTAGCAACACCCCAGAGAGCGTAGACGCCGATGGTAAATACCTAGAACCGGTAAACATGGCATGGGCCGTGCAAACCGCGGCAGCTTCAAAGCTCCTTGAGAGCGATACTTGGGAAGATAACCGTTGGAGCCGCTTGATCAAAGAAAAACTCAACATTGATCTTACGATTGCTTTCTCTGCCGACAGCAGCACGGATGCATATAAGAACAAGCTTAATGCCATCATTGCTTCAGGCGACCTACCTGACACATTCAAAACTCAAGACGTTAACGTATTCCTACAGCTAGCACAGAACGGGCAACTAGCTGATCTTACTGACGTCTTTAACGAACACGCATCTGATTCACTGAAGGCTTATAAGGAAAGATTTGCTGATTCCTTCAATGGCGCTACGATAGATGGCAAGCTTTATGCCATACCGCGTATGAACGACAACTTCCATCAGGCTCCGTTCTTATGGATACGTGAGGACTGGCTGAAGAACACCAATTCTCAACCACCACAGACGATCGAAGAAATGGTCGCTCTTGCCGAGAAGTTCGCTACCGGCGATCCTGACGGTAACGGCGTAGATGGCGACACCTATGGACTTGCCCTCAACAAGGATCTGATCAGACAGAACCACGGTAGCATACTTGGTTTGGTCTCCGCGTTTGGTGTTCCCGGACGTGATGAGAGCATGTTCTACCGCGATGAGAATGGCAAGATGACATTTGCCTGGATCCAGCCGAACATGAAAGAAGCACTCTCTTTAATGGCTAGTATGTATGACCAAGGCCTTATCGATAAGGAGTTTACCTCCAAGAACGAATCCGCATTGGTTGAAGATATTACCAGCGGCAAGATTGGTATGGCTTACGGTAGTAACTGGGGTACCTGGTATCCTTACAACAATGTGTACAAAAAGGATGGCGTAATCGTACATCCATATGCCATTCCGACAAAAGCCGGCTTCGATTACAAGATTGGTATCGAGAGCAACGCTGTTGGTCAGATGACCATGGTTAGCGCGGATTACGAGCATCCAGAAGCGATCATCAAGATACTCAATCTATATGATGAGACTGTCAATAATTCAACGAAGGAAGACTACGATACTTACTGGGCGAATGAGCAGTACAGACTCTCCCCAATATACATCGATCAGCCGGGTGAGGTTTATGCAGCTGAATTGCTAAAAGCCCTTGACAATGGATCCGCTGATGACCTACCACCTGCAGCAAAGCCATTATTCAATTATATTGTAGGCTTTAATGACGGATCTCTTGCACAAGACGATAATGCGTTTGGTACATGGGGTCAGATGTCCGCGTCAGGCTCACTGCCTTGGGTATTGAACAAGTACATCCCAGAGAACGCGATCGTTCAGAGTATCCTAGGTATCGAAAGACCTGAATCGTGGTTAACCAACGTGTCTTCGCTTGATACACTCACAATAACAACCTTTACCGATATCATTACTGGCGCTAAGCCTGTCGATCATTTCGACACCTTTGTCGATCAGTGGTTAAAGGCGGGCGGTCAAGAGACGCTCGACGAACTAGAGAAAATGTATCCGGCACAATAAGTCATTCTGATCCGAGGACTGCGGCGGGATTTATCCCGCCGCAGTTATTTCATACAAGGTGGTGGATAACTGGTGTTTGTCAATCTAAGACGATTTGTAAACCTTACGCGATTTGTAAGTCCTAAACGAAAAGATAAGATGTTAAGAGAGCTTCCCTTATATTTCATGCTGCTCCCCGCTGTCATTCTGGTGGGTATCTACAGCTATGGCTCCATGGCCGGCATTGTGATCGCGTTCCAGAAATTCATTCCGGCAAAAGGTATGTTTGGACAGCAAGATTGGGTAGGTCTTAAAAATTTCGTTACATTGTTTTCTATGCCGAATATATGGCAGGTTATTCAGAACACAGTCATTATTGCCTCGTTTAAATTGATTGGGGGCGTCATTGTTCCGGTTGTGTTTGCACTGATGCTTAATGAAGTCAGGAATATTCTTACTAAGCGTGTTTTCCAAACGCTGGTCTATTTGCCGCATTTCTTATCATGGATTATATTATCCGGTATCCTTTTGAATATTCTGTCACCGAGCGAGGGTCTTGTTAATATTCTTCTATCCAAGATTGGCATTGAGCCGATCTTCTTCCTTGGTAACCCGGACGTGTTCCCTGCCACGATGGTAGTGAGTGATATCTGGAAAACCTTTGGGTTTGCATCCGTCATTTATCTGGCCGCCCTTACAAGCATAGATCCTTCGCTTTATGAAGCTGCAGTGATCGATGGCGCAAACCGTTGGCGGCAGACATGGCATATCACCCTGCCTGGTATCTCAGCAATGGTAGTGCTAATGACCGTATTGGGTCTTGCCAATATCCTCAATGGCGGATTCGATCAGATCTATAATATGTACAGCCCTGTGGTCTATTCCACCGGTGATATCTTAGACACACTCGTATTCCGATTAGGCATTGAGCAGGCTCAATACTCGCTCTCCACGGCTGCAGGCCTGTTTAAATCAGTTGTATCCATGATTTTTATCATTGTGTCTTATTACTTGGCTGACAAATTTACTGGATACAGAGTATTCTAATGGAGGATAAGAATAATGAGAATGAAAGAATCCCTACCACGCAAAATATTCGTTGTGTCCAATATAGTTTTCCTACTACTTGTTTCGCTTCTATGCATAGCACCTTTTATTAACCTACTAGCGATATCGTTCTCTGATAAAACTGCGGTCGCTGGAGGAGAGGTCACTTTCTTCCCGATCGGCTTTACAACAGTCTCGTATGAATTTATTACGAATACATCGAAATTTTCCACGTCTCTGTTAGTCTCGCTTATGCGGACGGCAATGGGCGTGCCGATCAATCTACTATTGATCATCCTAGTCGCATATCCTCTCTCCAAATCAAAAGGAGAATTCAGGGCGCGGAGTATTTTTTCATGGTTCTTTGTTGTGACCATACTCTTCAACGCCGGATTGATTCCTACGTATATGATAGTAAGGAATACTGGATTGATCGATTCCATATGGTCGCTTATATTGCCTGAAGCACTTCCCGTCTTCAGCATGCTGGTCGTCATGAACTATATGCGTAGTCTGCCGAAGGAATTGTTGGAGGCAGCGTACATTGATGGCGCGAGTCACTTACAGACGCTGATCCGAGTAGTTCTGCCCGTCTCGACCGCTACAATCGCAACAGTAACGCTGTTCTCATTCGTATTCCATTGGAACAGCTGGTTTGATGGCATGATCTACATGAACACCATTCAGAATTATCCATTGCAAACGTACTTGCAGACCGTTGTTGTTAATCCGGAGGAATTCCTACGCAACAACACCGATCTCAGCGGTAATTTGTCCAAATATCTATCTATGGTTAGCGCACGCACCACCGGCGCAGCACAAATGTTCTTAGCCATGATACCTATTCTGTGTGTCTATCCGTTCCTGCAAAAGTACTTCACAACTGGGCTTGTGATGGGTAGCGTTAAGGAATAGTAGAAAGGTGCAGAAAGGTTCAGAATGATGTAGAAATGATGTAGAATGGAGTGAATCTAATGAGAGTATTCGTTACCGGCGGTACCGGATTTATCGGTTCGTATGTAGTTAAGGATCTGCTTGATCATGGACACGAGGTTACGCTCCTTGCTAGAAACGCCAACAAGGTCCCGGGATTTGTGGACCATCCACAAGTCCGTTTTGTTACAGGATCCATGGACGATGTGGATGCTATCGCTCAAGGTCTTGAAGGACAAGATGCATGTATCCATGTCGCGCTCTCTTGGTTGGACGGGACTGCGATGGAAAACCTAATCAATGAAACACTACCCTCTGTCCGTCTGTTCCAGATGGCTGCAGAAGCAAGAGTGAGAAAAATCATTTATACCTCTTCGATCGCAAGCTTTGGCTCGGCACCTAACAATGATATGGGTTTTATAAAGCCTAGTACGTATTACAGCGCCACCAAGGCCGCAACAGAGGCTTATCTTATGGCTATTGCCGCTCAGTATCGTATTCAGACCAATATCGTACGGCCGGGTTATACCTTTGGAAATCCCTGCGTGGAGGGCGGTCCTCTCTACCCTGATCTTAAGATAATCAACATGGTAAAGAGCGCCTTGGCCAATGAGCCCATGACCTTTACCAAGAATGATGGTACGCAATTTATCTATGCGGAAGACCTTGTAAAGGTATACTCAGGCTTACTACATTCCGATGAACTAGATCGCGGCTACTATACCGCAGTTAGCACGGAGCATCGTACATGGGCTCAGATAGCGCAAATGGCGGTAGACCTACTTGGTTCTAGTAGTCAAATCACATTGGTAGACAAGGGGTATCCGGAACGCAAGGGCATGCCTATCGATGTATCGCAAATCAAGAATACCTTTGGGTTTGCCTTCAAGGCCGATGACTACATGAAAGAGCATCTTAGATACCTGAGCACATTGAAGCTGTAAATGAGCCTATAACCAGCGTAATTACTTGGCTCACGATTAGAAGCTACTAAAATAACAGAGGATGGTAACTATAATGAAGAACAACCTAAGCTTCGACGGTTTTATTCAAATCGCCATTGTAGTAAAGGACATCCAGAAGGCTGCCGAGACCTGGGCCAAATTCTTTAATGTTCCCGTACCTGAAATTCGCAATAATCCTCCTAGCCACAACCCTGACTTGACGTATCGCGGAAAGCCCGCATTCTACGGCCTCAAGGTCGCGAATATCCGGGCTGGTAATTTCGTCGTTGAGCTACACGAGCCAGACGAGCACGACAGCACCTTCCGTGAGTTCCTGGATAAGCATGGCAACGGCGTACACCACCTGGGCTTCCAGGTTGGAGAACAGCGTGACGCCATTATCGGTGAGCTAGAAGAAATGAATTATGAAATGCGTACCGTTGGTTTTTACCCCGGCAGTAGCTGGACCATTGTCGACACCGAGGACGATCTGGGCGTTAATCTGAACATCAAGCCTAAAGCGTAGCCTATTGGATTTATAGACTCGCTATGATGGGGAGAACGTCGGTTTTTATACGACGTTCTCTTTTTTTGTCTATCCATACAATCGACAAATCAACCCGACATATTTACCATTAACGTCTTCTTAGGGTGTGCTACGCTTTCTTTTAACCTTTATACCAATGCCTCAGTTTTTTCACATTCACAGACCGTTTTGGATAGACTAGTGGCCAATGGATCACTTGGTACAACTAGCTTGCTTGTGCCAGCTCGACATACGTTGTAGATGGCGTTGTGGCGCAAAGCCTGAGCATCGACTCGAACAGTGGAGCATTGCGTAGTTTGGTGTTCAATCTCCAGCAGTACTCGTTCCAATAATGCTGCAGATGAGCTTGACCCAGACCGTGGTAGGCCTTCTGCACCCATTCTCTCGCCTTCTGAAAGATGGGATAGCCCTTCATGGCGTTGCGCTTCGTACTTGTTCCGATAGTACGGATCACTGCAGCTTCAGATACGATATGCTTATCTGAGAAGGAGTCTATTCCCGTTGAGAGCACGCGAGCGTTGTTGTAATGGGATTTGGGCACCATCTGAATTTTCACATAGGTAACCTGATCGAAGCTATCTGTAGCTGTGCCTATTAGCACGGGGAACTGATCTGGTTTATTGTAGGAAGGAATCGTTAAAGGTGGTGCACATCGGCCACAATCGATATAAACCTCTCCCGTGAGTTTGACCGCGGCGTCGGCTTGGGTGATCGACTGGCGGATCTTTCGCAGCATGAGCCAAGCTGTCTTATACGTAACTTGAATCATGGCTTGTAAGCGAATAGCAGTAATACCTGAATCGGTAGATGAAACGAGGAACATGGCAGTAAACCATTTGCGCAAGTCGGTAGAGCTGTTCTCCATGATGGTATCAACCGTAGGAGAAGCTTGGTAATGGCAATGCCCGCATTCAAGGAGCGGCAATCGACGGGTATTAATACGGGATGCCGTGGTATGCGAGCAACGGGAGCAAATAAACCCATTGGGCCACTTCTGGGCAATCAGATAATCCGCACAGGCTTCCTCAGAGTGAAACCGAGCCTGAAATGCTGCCAGTGCAACGGTATCTATGGCGCTGTCCTTCGGTGAATGTACTCGTATAAGATTGGGTAACCGTTCTAATATATTTTCTACCATCGGTAACCCCACTCCCCTTAATCAAACGTAGAATATACTTCAAAACGATACTTTCAGAACATCAGAACGATACTTTTAGAACGTTTGTTCCTATATTTTAACAGTAATTCATTCCGATATCAAGATCAAAACTAGAAAAAACTAGAAATAAAATCAGAAAAAACACAAAAAGTAGAATGATCTAAAGCGCAGTCTGAAACTAGCTAGTAGTAGCATTGATCTGAGGTAACGGGATGAAGATCAAAAGGAAATTATAATGAAAGATAAAGTGCTGTGTGTATACATAAGACTGCATGAATATGCTTATTATATAATTAATCGACAGTCTCCTTTGTCAGGTTACAGTTCCATTCGGGTTGTCCACGGGTCCTGTAAGCTGATTTTGTCGGGTTAAAGGGCTCACCTATACAAAAAAGACACCCATAGGTGTCTTCGTTATCGTATCATTAAGGTGCAGTCTCCAAAAACTTCGCCGTCGGATTCTTGTCTGCTGCAGTTCGCATCGCATATTCATTCTCGAATAAGGCCACATAGTTATCATTCTTATCCTTCACCAATGTCGAGTTAATTCTGTATTTGGAAGGATCCATCTTCTCATCAATTACCCAACGAGCGAATTGATAGGGTTGCCGCTGGAGCATGACCTCCACTCCATATTCTGCACGCATACGGTATTCGAATACCTCAAATTGGAGTTGACCTACAACACCAAGAATGGCATCTTCAAAACCAATTGTACGGAATACCTGAATTGTACCTTCCTCCGTTAACTGATCAATACCCTTCTGATATTGCTTGTGCTTCAGGGCGTTCTTAACCGTCACTTTGCTGAATAGCTCTGGTGAGAAGGTAGGTAATTCATCAAATTGAAGTTCTCTTCCCTGACTAAGGGTATCTCCGATACGGAATATACCTGGATCGAACAGACCGATAATATCCCCCGGGTAAGCATCCTCGACAATGTCCCGATCCTGTGCAAGGAACTGCTGTGGCTGGGCTAATTTAATGTCTTTACCCACGCGAACATGACGAACCGTCATTCCACGTTCAAACTTACCTGACACTATACGTAGGAATGCTATTCGATCACGATGAGCAGGATTCATATTCGCCTGAATCTTGAATACATACCCAGAGAACCGTTCTTCAGTTGGTTCGACAGATCCTTGAGTACTATTACGCAATATTGGCTTTGGAGCTAGCTTCAAAAAATTCTCGAGGAATGTCTGAACTCCAAAGTTATTAATCGCGCTTCCAAAAAAAACAGGAGTAAGCTCCCCTCGTCGTACCATCTCATAATCAAATTCATCCCCAGCAACATCTAACAATTCCAGCTCTTGTTGTAATTGTTCGTAGAGGAAATCACCGGCCATCTCACGAATCACGGGATCAGCTTGACCACTGACAGGTCGAACTGTGATATTCTGATGGTCCTCATCACTATGGAATAACTCCACTTGGGATTGCCGACGATCATAAACTCCACATAACTGTCTACCTTGTCCAATTGGCCAATTCATCGGATACGATCGAATGTCAAGCACCTGCTCTAATTCCTCCAACAGCTCGAACGGGTCACGACCTTCTCTGTCCATTTTGTTAATGAAGGTGAAAATTGGAATGCCTCGCATCTTACATACCTGGAATAGCTTCTTCGTCTGTGCTTCTACTCCCTTGGCAGAATCGATAAGCATCACTGCACTATCAGCAGCAGTAAGCGTCCGATAGGTGTCCTCACTGAAGTCCTGATGGCCAGGTGTATCTAGAATATTAACACGATGCCCATTGTAATCGAATTGCATCACACTTGATGTAACCGAGATACCCCGTTGTTTCTCGATTTCCATCCAGTCCGAGGTAGCATGCTTACTTGCTTTTCGACCTTTGACCGTTCCAGCCAATCGTATGGCACCACCGAATAATAGCAGCTTCTCCGTCAAGGTTGTCTTACCGGCATCTGGGTGTGATATAATGGCAAATGTTCGTCTTTTGGATACTTCCTGTTCCAGCTCTTTAACCAAATCTTTGCTCATCCTGACTTTCCCTTCTCATACATTTATTATAATCCCATTAAGAATGCACGAGCTGGAGCAGCTTCAATACCTTCTAGCTTCAGTGGCGCTAAGACGAATGTGTAGTTCCCTGCAGGCACATCCTTCAATCGAACACCTTCTACAATCAGGATATCAGCAGCGAAGAATGTATGATGTGTCGGGCATCCTGATTGATCTCGTTCAATTCCTAAGCCATCCGTAGCAACTCCATTAATACCAATATCACGCAGATAAGCAGCGCCGTCAGCGTTTAAGAATACAAATTCAAAATCAAACTGCTCAGTAAAAGAATTCTTCGTTTTGAATAACAACCATTCACCACGCTGAATACCATAAGGCTCCAGATGCTCTCTTCCAATACTGCCAACAACATTAGTCAGGTCCAGAACTCTTGCCGGTCCTATTAACCGTTCTAATGCTATAGATTCAATAGGTGCTCCGCCCTCCACCATATGTAGCGGGGCATCTAAATGTGTGCCTGTATGAGCTTCTATATTTATCCGAGATATGTACGCCGGACCTGTAGCCAGAGTATACATATTTGTGAGAAGGGGCTTCTTCGACTGATCTTTATTCCAGACCTGCATTTCAGGGTGGATAGTCATAGTAATATCATACATCTTCATCATTATACTTCACCTCATTCTTAGATATGCCAGATCACATTGTCTTCTTCTTGGCCATTCACAGGCCACCAACGAAAGCCATCCTCATCCAATAATCTTGCAGCAGCCTCTGGACCCCAAGAGCCAGCAGGGTAATGAGCTAGAATACCTCCACCTTGGCTCCAAGCATCGGCAATCGGGTCGATAAACTCCCAAGCTAAAGCCACTTCGTCCCATCGGGAGAAGTAAGTAGAATCTCCACGTACAACATCGAATAATAATCGTTCGTAAGCTTCAGGAGTATTAATACCCGTCTGGCAGCTCTGACAGAATTCCATAGCTACTGGTAGTAAGGCAAATTCAGAGCCAGGTTTCTTTGCATTAATTTTTATATATATACCTTCCATAGGGTTGACCCGGAACACCAGCAGATTCGGTTCAAGCTTGTTATTCTTGGAGAAATATATATTGTTCGGCACATTCTTAAATTCAACAACGACCTCTGTTGTCTTCACAGGCAGCCTCTTACCAGTTCGCACATAGAAGGGAACCCCTGCCCAACGGAAATTATCTACGAACACTTTGGCGGCAAAGAAGGTTTCAGTCATCGAGCTTTCATTATTAATTTCATCACGATAACCAGGAAGCTGCTTACCCTTAGCATTTCCTTGAACATATTGACCTCGAATCACATTCTGATGAACCTCATCAGCCTTCTTGTAATGACGAAGTGATCGTAGGACCTTGACCTTCTCGTCACGAATATCCTCTGGGTGTTGACGGCTTGGCGGCTCCATTGCCATCATTGCAACCATCTGTAGCGCGTGGTTCTGTACCATATCACGTAGAGCACCTGACTTATCATAGTACCCACCACGTTCTTCCACACCAACCGTTTCACTCAATGTTATCTGTATATTGGCTATATACTTGTTGTTCCACAGAGGCTCGAAGAAAGCGTTAGCGAATCGGATAACCTCAATATTCTGAACCATCTCTTTGCCCAGGTAGTGGTCTATTCGATAAATTTGATCCTCGCGGAATACCTCGCGAATTTGCTCATTCAACATATTCGCTGAGTTTAAGTCATAGCCGAATGGCTTCTCAATAACTACTCGATGCCAGCCTGGTGAATCAAGTAAACCACCGTTACGTAAATTGTTGGCTACTGGCCCGAATAATTCTGGTGATAGCGCCAAATAGAATAGCCGGTTTCCTTCTAGAGAGAATGAAGTATCTAACCGTTGCGACATTTGTTGCAGTGCCTGATAACGACTCAAATCATTAATATCTAACGATTGATATTCAAAATGCGCGGCAAACTTAGTCCATTGATCATCTTGTTCAATTTTATATCGAGCAAACTCCTGAATAGAATTGTAAATATCATCCCGAAACTGCTCATTAGTTCTACTACGCCGCGCTAATCCAATCACAGCAAATTCATTTAATCTGCCTTCACGGTACAAGCTGTATATTGCTGGATACAACTTACGTTTTGCTAAATCCCCTGTTGCGCCGAATATATAGAAGATAGTTCCATTCATCCATCATCATTCTTTCTTAAGTATATTTAAATGCCATTAAATAGTTTAGCATATACCAAGAAATTCATCCAACTCATCTGAAAATATGTACTTACACGCACTAGATAACAAGTCCATTCTTATGCGCGTATATGGCAGCCTGTGTACGATCTTCAACACCTAGCTTAGCAAATATATTCGTAACATGAAACTTAACTGTCTTTATCCCTATGAATAACAAATCAGCCGTTTCTTGATTGGATTTGCCTTGGGCAATCATCTGAAGCACTTCCATCTCCCTTTCAGTCAGCTCTTCGTGTGCAGAAGCGATTGGCTTGGGCTGACGAAGTCTATTCATCATCTTAGTAGCAACTTGAGATTCGAGAATGGACTGACCTCTGGCAGCAGCACGGATGGCCTCCGCGATTTCACTGGCTCGCGAGGTCTTGAGTAGGTAACTGAACGCACCCGCTTCAATCACTGGATACATCATCTCATCATCTAGATAGCTAGTTAATACAATAACCTTACATTGTGGCATGAACTGCATAATTTGCCTTGTTGTCTCTATCCCATTCATCCCATCCATGAGAAGGTCCATAAGGATAACATCTGGCGAATATTCCTTAGCAAGTCTTATCCCATCAGTCCCATTACTGGCTTCACCTATAATTTCCAAGCCGTCCTCCGTAGCTAATACAGCCGCTAACCCAATCCGTACCATCTCATGATCATCAACGAGCAACACTTTAATGGATAGTTCATCCTGCATCGACGGTATCCCCTTCCCTGTCCATAATCGGTATCCTTATATCAATTCTTGTTCCCTTGTTCACCGCGGAAATTATGTTAATCGAGCCACCAAGCTCATTCACCCGCTCTTGCATGGTTGTCATCCCGTATGATGTCTGTTTTTTATTCCTAACATCAAATCCAACTCCATTATCACGAATAGATAGGATAACAACGTCAGATATTCTCTTAAGCGTAAGCTGTAGCTTGGTACCCTTAGAATGGCGAAGCGAATTTGAGAAAGCCTCTTGAACAATACGGAACAGATGGTCTTCAATTCCTTTGGATAATATCAATTCTTGATCAATATCCGAGGCAATATCTAGAGGTACCTTTTCCTGCAACTCGCGTACTAACTCACGCAACGCATCACACAATTTCTTGCCTTCTAGATGAACAGGTCTTAGGTGAAGAAGGAGGGCTCGCATTTCCGATTGTGCAACCGAAGACATCTCTTCAATAAGGGAAACTTGATGCTTGGCTTTATCGTAATCCTTATCCATCGTTCTGCCTAGTGCCGTTGCTGTCATAGAAATCGCGAATAACTGCTGACTTACAGCATCATGGAGCTCGCGTGCTAACCGTTGTCGTTCTTCGATAATTGCAGTAAACCTAGCTTTGTCAGCAAGCTCAGCGTTGTGAGTGGACAGTCGTTGTAATGAGGATACTTGCTCCTCCCACTTCTTAGTCATTCTTCCAAGCTGCTCGGCTATCCTACCTACCTCATCCTCGCCTAGGTATGGCACGGCGCGAGATAGGTTTCCTTTCTCTAACAGCAGCATGGAATCCCTAATTCGATCCAACCGTCTACGAACATTGCCACTCTGCCAATATCCGAAGACAACACCACCAACGATCGCAATACCGCTTAATATGGCTAAGGTCGTGATTGTTTCGAACCAGCCATCAAAGGGACGAAGATATCGGTAATATTGCAAAAAATAGACGATAATCGCTAGCAGGAGTAAGCAGAAAAGAATAGCTTCTACCATGCTTCGCCATATCATACTCGTCAGTTTTTTTTCTCTTTCCACCGATATCAACTCCCTCTACGCATTGCTTAAGGATTAGTGCGTCTTTACCTCAATATCTGCTACGGCATAAGCAACGATTAGTTTCAATTTGTGCTCACTGGTCTCATAATTCGCAGACCTCCATAGTCGTTTGTTCAGCAGACCAGAATCCTTCTCCTCACCAATTCCTATTCGACCTACCAGAACGTTTGCTTCTAAGGAGATACCATAGTCTTCCGGCACTATAATATCAATATCACCTATAATCCCTTGAAGCATAACAATAGACTCCGTCTCATCTTGGAGTGCTAGTGATAAATCCATACGGACTTCGCCAATAATGCTCCAACGACTCATGCTTTTGAGTACCCAAGGCTCACGATCCCACTTGATACTCTCAATGAACGTTTGATTCTGCACATAACTTCCATCGCGATGAACCTTTTTGGATTGTATGAAGAAAAAACCAAGTGATATGAGCACAAGTGCAATAACAATAGTAAGATGGTTACCTAGTAAAAGCACGGCTCCTATAGCTACAGCCACATAACCCTTAGAATCACCGTCAGTTTTAACTTTATAGATACCTAACCAAATTAATATCAAGGCAGAAACGGTTAGAAAACCGATGAGCTTCCCCAGGAAAAAAAACACTCCAACGACGATTAACATAATAGCTGTATTCCGGTTACGGTTGTCCATCCGTTTCCACCTCCTAAAAGTTTGTGTATTAAAACTTCGTAAGCATAGTTGATAAAAAGCCATAGCAGCCTAAACGCTGGCTATGGCTTCAGACCACACCTATCATATCACATATGTTAATTGGATATCGATGGTTCTGCACTTGTAATTTTCTCTTTTAGTGATAACAATTGTGCTTCCACCTTCTCTTGCTTGACTGGATCTAGTGGGGCAGCGGGGCTGGTATATACATGACTGGATACATGTGCTTCTGCCTCAAACTGCATAATCTTCTCTTCCATTCGATGGAAGCCTCTAGAAGCTGAACCACCTTCAATGACAACGCTGCTACTAATCTGTGCCATTTGCTTCTGTGCTTTAGCTAATTCCATGCGGGACACCAGCTCATTTCGCTTGTTACGCATTTTGTAGAATTCTTCTTTCATTTGTTGTAGCTGTGAAGATAATTGCTCCGACTGTGCTCTAGCTTTTTCGTGTAACTCTGTATATTCGATTGCCTTCTGATCGTATTGCAGCTTCGCCTCTAGAGCCTGCCTAGCTGTTGCTTCTTGACCATTTCGCAATGAGGATTCCGCTAGTGCTTCTTTCTCGACACCTAGACGTTTAGCCTCCTCTAACCGTTGTGATGTTCTGCGTTCATTCGCCATTTGTTTGGCTACGGTTACCTCTGCCTCTGCAATTTCTTCCTCCATATCACGCAAATACTGGTTAAGCATGACCACTGGATCCTCTACCTTGTCTAATAGCTCGTTCATTGAAGCCCTCGTCATATCACCAATTCTTTGGAAAATTCCCATTTTATTCGTCTCCCTTCTCTAATTTAGCCAATCTGGCTTTTAATTGATCGATCTCATTCTGCATAGCTTTCTTCTCAATATCCTTCATCATCTCATCAATATTCGGCGGAGTTGCTTGTACAGGCGGCGCCTGTGGTGGAGCTGCTTGTGTGTTCACACCCGATGAGGACACTCCTGGCCCTGGTGGATGCCAGCTATGTGACCCATATCCATTATGCGGATGACCATTATATTCACCTGGTTCCTTAGGAATAACTAAGCTAGCAACGATGTATAGGAGAAGCACTGTCCCTCCTGAGAAAATAACCCCTGCTGCAACGATGATCCTTAGTATGGTTGCATCAATGTTGAACGTCTCAGCTAAACCACCGCATAATCCGAATATTTTCTTATCTCGTTGTGATCGATATAGCCTAGTCATCGTCCTGCAACCCCTTCGCTTTCTAGCTTATGCTTTAGCTTGGTCAGCTCTGCATCCAATAGATGCTTCACTCCATTACCAGCTTCTAATAGAATCTCCTGTCCCTTGCGCCTTACTTCGGATAACGATTGACTTTCTAACTCAAGGCCGGTAATTCGATCTTCTAGCCTCTGGAACATTCGTGTTCCTGACTGCTGTCCTACAAAACCTAATCTCTCATTCATCCGCTGCTGCAGCTGTACGGATTGCATTCTTGCTACATAATATTGTCTCTTGTTATAGACCTCCTGGTAATCGGTCCGTAGCTCATCCAATTGTTTGGATAGCTCATGAATAGATTGCATGCTCTGATCATATAACTGTTTGTATTGACTATATTTCTCATCATGGAGCAGCTTCTCCTGTAAAGCCAATCTAGCGAGGTCATCCTCCCCCGCCTTTAAAGCAATTACCGCTTGCTCCTCACGTTTATTCCTTAGCTGCTCGGCCTGCAGATACTGTAGCTTCAGCTGTGTTGCATGTTGAACGCATTGCTGATGTAATTTGTCCGATTGTTGGATCTGCTCATTCTGCTCCATTAAGTAGCGGTCAATTAGCTTGACCGGATCTTCTGAACGCTCTAGCTTATCGTTGAATGTTGCTACACTGATATCTCTTACACGTTTCATAACACTCATTTTTCCCTTGCCTCCTATCTATTTTTTTGAGAATCAAGATTTAATATGCTCTTGGATTGTTCTTCAATAAGGAAACTCCATAAATAATGAATCCCGCTGCGACAAGAAATCCTAGAATACTGCCAAATTTACTGAACAAGGCGATAACCCCGATTATAAAGATCACCCATCCGAAAAACTTTCTACCATTCTTGATGCCGATATATCCGAGGATGACCAGTGCAATGGGTACTAAGTAACTTAATAGATAACCAAGCCCAAAGCCGATATTACCAATTAATAATAGAGCACCAAAGGCGATTAACACGATAGCCAATCCCGATTTTCCATTCATTCTCATTGTTCCTCACTTCCTTTCGTTATGTTGTTGTCTATGTACTTATTGTAGGTTAATATTCAGGCTTTCAAAACGGACCAAGGACGGTATTCTCGCTAGACCTTGGTCTAGTCTATTCGTAGTCCTTAAGTTACGAGAATAAGTAAAGGTGAACCCTAAGGTCCACCTCACATATTCATACTTCGATTTCTTAGAAGAAGTCACTTAAGAAAGTAGTGCGCTCCGGAATGATTGCCTCTAATTGCTGGGCAATCTCCCCATCACCTTGCAGGCGGCCTATATCGTATAAATAGGAGGCACTCTTATATCCCATCAACAAAGTAGACAAAGTTTGAATATCACAAGTTAACTGAATTAAAGAGGAGCTTGATTCTAATTCTAGCCGTCTTATCCTTGCAGAACCATTATCATCAACGGTCAATTCCCATACTCCATCATTCCAGTCGGCATATTGGTCCTTAATGTGAATATATAAGATAACCGACTTGGAATCAGACCAACGAGCTTTCCTATCTAGTGATGACAAGAAGGAATATTGATCGAACAGCTTCTCAATATCTACGATTCTAGCCATAAAATAGGGCTCGATTTCCTGCTTGATCCTTGGATTATCCAATAAGAACGGAAGGGCGTCATTAGCAGGAGCCATTAGGACAACTTGCTGAATCATGGAATCATGATTGGCAATGTAACGCCAGAGGCCTAGTTGGGCTTCGTGATTTAATGTAATTAATTCATGGATGAATAATTCTCTATTCTTCACTTGGTAATGTATGTATCCTTGAGGATCCCCCAGCTCATTAAAGTAAATCGAAATCTGTCCTGGCTTACGTCTTATAAGCTCTTTACTCCATTCCTCACTTCTATTCAGCATACCATTGAATCTGGATGCGTATTGCTCATATAGTGGCGAGAGAAGCTCTAGATTATCACCTACTCTTACAACCTGACCCCGCACCTGTGCCGACTCTATTCTAGGCAGTAGAGCGGTTTCCACTGTAAACTTCTTGCGATCCGTGTAGGTTTCCCAACCATATCTCCGATAGAAAGCGAAGGAGAATGGTGCTAAGAATGAGATAACCTGCCCCGCTTCCCTCATCACACTTAAAGAATGAATAAGTAAGGACGCAACAATTCCTCCTCGGCGATATTCCGGCCAAGAAGCAACACTAGCAATCCCCCCCATCTCAACAATACGACCTTGCAGATAAACACGGAAGGGTCTTATTCGAGCCTGGGCAACGAGCTGTGCACCGTCAAACCCACCCCAAACCTCATCAGGAACTTGTCGGTTTACCTCTGCCTGCCACTCCTCCTGCGGAATTGTCATCTGAAAGGCGAATGAAGATAATCGCATGGACTGCTCAATTTCTTCATCCTTTATTTGTCTTATCTGTATATTGTTCTCGCTCATCGTTATCTAACTCAGCTCCTTTATTTTGGTTTATTAAAAATGGTTCCTTCTTCCTACTCGTGCTTACTTCATCCATGTAAGTTACCCTTATCCCTTCTTAAAACCAACAATCCAGTATCTACCTAATGCCTAGTCCCTAATTCCATGAACAGCTTGGCATGACCTTATACCCACTGGAAAATTGCGACAAATTCACAAAGTCAATATTGGGAATAATTACCCCAATACACCCTATCAACACTATGCTATGATCACTTCATAAATGGTTGATTATGGTATAGGACTGTAGGCGCACGTTATTAAACTAACATCTATGGAGGGTCGCAACTATGACTACAAAAGGGTTGACTCTTGTTCTCACACTGGCATTAATATTCTCCATTGTACCCCCTCAGGCACAGGCTGCTTATTCTTCTTCAGTCCCGAGCATTGAGATTATCCAGACGGTTAGCTTTCGCGAGAGTGCATCCACTTCTTCCGATCGTATACGTTACTTAAAGCCTGGTGAAACATTAGATATGATCAACAAACCCAACAACTATTGGTATGAAGCGAGAGACTCTTCCGGAACTATCGGGTTCGTATCTAGCTCCTCGACATACATAAATATCTCGACTAATTTAATATACCCTGACCCGAATGGAGAAGCAATCAGTACCGTCTCATTCCGTACTGGTCCCTCAACCTCCAGTGACAGAATTCGTTATTTGTCCAAAGGCGAGTTCGTTTGGATTATAGAGAAAGTAAACAGCTACTGGTTTAAAGCTGCTGATAAGAATAGTATTGTAGGTTACGTAAGCACGAATGCGAAATATATACATACTGACTTTAGTAATGTCACTGAGCTAGAGCCAGTGCCAGAGACAGAGCCAGAGGAAGCCACTTATGTAGATGAACCGAATGCACAAGTTGTTAAGTCTGTTTCATTCCGTACAGGACCTTCAACAAGCAATGAACGAATTCGCTATCTACAGGCGGGAGAGCCGCTCTGGATTCTTAAGAAAATCAACAGCTACTGGTATGAAGCAAGGGACAAGAACGGGACTTTAGGTTATGTAAGCACAAATTCGTCCTATATAAGTTCATCATTTATTGAGGAGCCTATAATCGTAGATCCCGTTGCTGCAGTAGAGCGTGTCATTAACGCAGGTATGACATATCTTGGAACCCCTTATGAATTCGGTTCTAGTCGTTTGGATACTAGTACATTCGATTGTTCTGATTTTGTAAGGCAAATTTTTCTCGATGGAATAGGATTGATGCTTCCCGGTGATTCTCGGCAGCAAGCCGAGAAGGTCAAGGAACTTGCTGGAGGCCAAGCCAACCCAGATTGGACACAGCTACAGCGAGGAGATTTAATGTTCTTCATGTCTTACAAAGGTTACACATCAGCTGATTATGAGAATATAGATAAATCTATAGAAAGAGTGACACATGTTGGTGTATACCTAGGCAATGGTCAGATACTTCATACCTATTCTATTGCCTCCGGTGGTGTATTAATCAGCAATATGGCAGGATCAAGCTGGGATTATCGATTTTTGTATGGTGGACAAGCTATGAAAACCCAATAATCCATTAAGTGTATTATTAATTATGCTGAATTGCGATAAATTGAACTTGATCTCCAAATCGTAGCCCTCGCCCACCTGCCGGTATAACAATCAGGCAGGTGGCGTCGAGAAGCGATACCGTTACACTGGATTTATCTGGTCCGATCGGCTCTACCCAAACTTTGCCCTCATCCATCCTGTAAACTCCTCTAACATAACGAGGATAAGGACTAGGCTTAGTGAAATCTGCTGCCAAGCTTGCTGTGATTAACCTCGGGAATGCTTCGGTCCCTCCCAACATTCCAGCGATCACAGGTCGAACGAATAGCTCGAAGCCTACAAATCCAGCACTTGGATTGCCTGAGAGCGCGAATAGGAGCTTTCCATTATGAATGCCAACTGAGGTTGGGCTTCCTGGTCTCATTGCAATCTTATTGAATAATAATCTACCCTCCCAGCTATCAAACAAATCAACCATAATATCATAATCACCAACCGAGACACCCCCCGTTGTTATGACCATATCATATTGCTCCAGAGCGGCTAGAACCGCTTTCTTTACGGCTGCAGCATCATCTCTTAATACGTCCATAATGAAAGGGTGACCACCTGCTGCTTTTACTTGAGCAGCGATCATATAACTATTGCTGTTACGAATTTTCCCTTTCTCCAATGCTGAACGGACTTCTAATAGCTCTGAACCAGTTGCAAAGATCGCGACCTTGGGTCGTTGATAAACAGGAACGTCCATATAACCGAAGGTTGCCAATAATGCCGCAGTTCCGGCATGTATATAATTTCCACTAGCAATAACAGCTGTGCCTTGACGGATCTCCTGGCCTATCGGGGTAATATTATCACCTGTCTTCATTTCCTTCTTAATCTGAACCTTTAAACCAGCAGGGAGCTCCGCACTATCCGTCATCTCTAACATAATAACTGCGTCTGCACCCTCGGGAACAGCCGCTCCTGTCATAATCCGAGCTGCCGTGTTGGGGGTAAGCACCCTCTTAGGAACACTTCCACAAGCGATTGTTTCAATGACTTGTAGCTGAACAGGCACCTCATGGCTAGCACCTTGTGTATCTATGGCTCGTACTGCATAGCCGTCATAACCGGAGCGACGGAAGTGTGGAACATCCTGCGTAGCGAAGATATCCTGTGCGAGATAACGACCAAAGCTTTCCGTAAGATTAATTTTCTCTTCTTCGGAGGATCCGATAAAAGGAGCAATCTTACTCTGGGCTTCAGCAACGGTCAACGTATCACGCTGAAACCGCAAAGATGAAGCAGTAGTAGGAAGAGCCTGTTCATATTCACTTGGTGTATTCATATTCACAGTAAATTTAAACGGAATGTGGTGTTGTTCAAAATAGGATGGGGGCGCATCCAACCAATCGATAGCAGACAAAAAGGCCATCATGCTGAATTTCTGTTCAGCAAGTATTCGTTCTCCTACCGACTTGCTGCGCGCTCGATACACAGCATGCAAAGGATGCACCATACCCTCCTCTATAGGAACGATGGCTTCCGCCTGGGTCATCTTCAGGGTATTATGCATCACAATAGCTGCAGACGAACTAATGAATGGCATATCACAGCCCACTAACCAGATAAACTCCCCACTACAGTGATTCATGGCGGTCACTAAGCCACCCAAGGGACCAAGACCTGGATGAATATCGGGAACTATTCGGGCAATATCTTTAATGACAGGCTCGAATGTGCGCCTATCACTGGTAATTACTAATATTTCATCACAGCACTTACTCATCTCTTCTAATTGCAGTTGAATGAGAGGTTTTTTGGGGAATGGGAGTAACGCTTTGGTTCTGCCTCTCATTCGGCGGCTTTGCCCCCCTGCAAGAATGACTCCGGTTATCATACAAGACACTTCCTTCTAATAATGACTCTCCTTTTCATACCACAAAAAAGCAATACCCTCAAGCGAATAAACGCTTAAGGGTAATTCTACTTATTGATTAATTAGTTTCTGTTTAGGTAATTCTAATGAATGTGATTCTATCTTTGCATTTAGTTGTATGGTGGACTGCTTAAGCTCTTCTGATTCATCAGCTTTCTTCCGATTGTTCTGCCACACAATCAAGCCTAATATCGCTATATAGTAGAGCCAATAGAATACAAATTCCTCTACCGATGGATTGTGAGTGTAGCCTAGAAATGCCTTCAGGAAGATACCAATCTGACCGTTCAGGAAGGGCTTCTCGCCATAGTCACGCACGTATTGCTCATAGTCTGTGGGATGCTCTGGCATGAGCCATTCGATATTATAAACTTCGCCAATCTCACCACCGGCTGTTCTATAAACTGAACCGATAATATGTCGATCCTGTAGAATACCTATTGCCTGAACCAATAAACCTGCAGCAATCAGTATTAAGAAGACACTAGTTGCCTTGAAGAGTGAACGTAATGGAATTCTACGAGTACCCCGGAAGAAAACCGAGCCCACCGCTATTGCAGTAATTAAACCTAACATGGCACCAGGACTCTGAATGACCTTACCGATATCTCCATTACTAATCGCAGCGAAGAAGAATACCGTTTCGATGCCCTCGCGTAACACAACTAGATAGGAATGAACAATCATATTAAGTATACTGCCTATACTTAGGATCTTCGTAACTCGTGACTGCACCTTCTGCTGCATGTCCATATTCTGTTGTGAAATGAACAGGACCATATGTGTTAGTAGAATTGTAGATATGATCATAATCCCAATTTTGAGATAGATTTCAGAGCCAAGCATGTTGTATCCAGTTAATACGACCTGGAACAGCAGTGCAACACCGTAGCTAGAAATAAGGGCCAGAACAACACCAAGCCATACCCATTTGGTCCATTTGGACTGATCGACCCTCTTTAGATACATGAGGATCACACCGACGATTAGGAGCGCTTCCAGCGCTTCACGAAAGGTGATCAAAAAAGCTTGTAGATTCATTCTGTACCCTCATTTCTAGCATGATTACCTTACGATGATGATTTCTCCAGCTTGGTAGAACACTTTATAGCCCAATATCTCTGTAATAGCACGAAGTGGAACGAAAGTATAATTATCCTTCAAAGTCACTGGCTGGTCAAGCACGGTTTCAAGTGCTACTCCACCCTTAACCATTGCTGTTTGACCTACAACTAACTTAATCTCTACACCATCCTGAGTAACAGTTACTGTCTTGGTTGAATTGTCCCAATCTACGGTTGCACCTACTGCTTGAGTGATAAAACGAACAGGTACAAGTGTACGATCAGTTTCTGCATTTATATACGATGTTGTGTCAGCTGTTGTAGCTTCACCATTGACGGTTAACACATTGGAATCCACTTCTGTCTGGACACCATTCAGCTTAGCAATAACTTTAAGAATATTGAATGAATGTACGTTTGCTGCATTGGTATCGTTGGCTTTAACGGCATTATAGTACTTGGTTGCTTCAGCCTTCACAGCAACGTAAGCATCTTCTCCAAGCTCCTCCTTGATAAGAACATCAAGAGCTTCTAAGAACATATTACCTTCCATCGCATGCTCCTGTGCTTTCTCAAGTTCACCACTTGCCATATCCTTATCGATTGTAGCTTTAAAATAATTGGATATCTTGCCGATGATAGCCGCAGAGAATGCCTCATTAATCTCAGCACTCTTCAGCTTGGTCACATCTCCGCTTGCGAAAGCATCAGCGATAAATTTAGCGTCTACAGCACTTCCACCCTTAAGTGAATTATAGATCGGCATATAGAAGAAGTAACCTTCCGTCATCTCTATCTTAGCTTTAGCTGCATCTGCTAATGGAGCGGACACTGCATACTTCATTGCTGCTAATGCGAATACCTTGATAAGGGTCTTATCTAGAATTTGACGATTAACATTATAAGCTAGCACATCACCATTCTCAACAGCTTCAAGCATTCCTTGTAACGCTATAGAATCTATTGTATCTTGTGTCATGACTCCATACTTCTTGTAATAACTGTCTCTCTTCTGAGCCGTGCCCTGCAATGCACCTTGGTACAATTCAATAGCTTGCTCTAAAGCTATCTTCGCAGTAGCTAAATCTTTTGCAACAAGTGCAGCCTTTGCCGTTTCCTTAGTTAGGGTAGTAATAACGGCATAGAAATACCATTGTAAGCCTTTGTCGATCGCTTGCTTGGCTTGACCAGCACTTAGGGAGCCATCAATGGCCAAATCAAGGGTCATACTAATATTCGTATCTATCTCTGGGTTTACAGCTACAACCTTAGCTTGCATTTTCTGCTCATATGACGCCTTTATTGCTGCTAGGTCAACCGGTGTAGCATCGAACATTGCTTTCAAATCAGAAAATGCTTGTAATTCTTCTACTTGAACACTAGTATCCGAGGTTAATTCGAATGTAGCAGCTGATGCCACTCCAGCTATCATTGAGAATAATAATACAATGCTTAAAAGTACGGGAATAAATTTTTTCATTACGTTGAACTCTCCTCTTTATTAATAAGTATGAATAATTAAATTAATTTTCTCTTGCGAAGCATCCATAGTGCAGTCCCAATTACTCCAATGAGTGCGGCTATTACTATTATACTGATTAATGGATTAGTTTTTTTCGTACGTTCCATAGGTGCATGCTCAGCAGCTATATTGTCCGTTGCAGCATTCTCAACGTCCACATTTGTTGCAATCTCTGTGGAAGCATTATCTTCCGTCTCCAGAACCACTTCCTCTTCAATTGGCTCCACTGGATCGGTTTCTGCAACTACAGGCTCCTCCTCAACTGGAGTGGATTCCGTAGAGTCGGCAGGTGGTTCCTCAACTATAGGTTCCTTTGTCGGAGCTGGGACTGGTTCAACAGATTTGGTCGGTTGATCAATCGGCTTTTCAACCGGCTTCTCAATCGGCTTCTCAATCGGCTGCTCTTCAATGGGAGCCTTTGCACCCCTGTAGGGAAAGATAGGGATTATCGTATCCAATATAAAGCTCGTTTGCTTCTTAAACTCTGCTTCATCGGAGGGCTTCTCACCAACACCGAACAACCCCGGATTGCCTAATGCAACGTATGCCACTTCGAAAGCCGTATCCAATTCATCTGTTTGACTTGATGGAAGATAAGGCTTGATGACATCATATGTACCTTTTGCCTTAGCTACTAAGAGCTTTGTGTCTGCATAATCATCGAAACTCTTAAGAGCATAAGTAAATCTTCTTTCCAGATTCATTCCGAGAACAGCTTTATAATTAGCTATGAAAGCTTCCTTGTCCTCGTCAGCTAGATTAATATCTAGTGTGTGCGCAACAGCTTCTCCAAAGTGAGAGCTAATCTCAGCTCTTCTAGTCTTATAGATGGCTACAGCCTTAGTCCAATCAACAGGATTCTGATTCAGCTCGACTACGATCTCTTTGAAGCTCTCAGCGACATCTTCCTTGTTCGGATCTCCGTAGGAGTAGGCCATTGCTCCAGCAGGTAATAGAAGACTTAGCACCAAAAGCATAATCATCGTGATCCATAGTTTTTTCTGTCTCATTATGAAGTCTCCCCATTGATAATCGTTTTCACTGATAACCATTTTCAATGATAATCATTTTCAGTAGAGCTGTCAATATATTATTTGATTTATTGCTTATGGAACCCATCTATACAAACGAATTTCTGCATATACAGGATCAAATAACGGGTCTGAGTGGAATGTATCTATTAATTGCGTTTGATTCTCAAGCTCTGCCCCCTGCTGGATAAATCCATCAAGTGCTTTTCCAGTAATATAAATAGGACGAGGCCCCATAGCTTTCGTCTCTTCAAGAAAAAAGGGAAATGTATATATCCGTTTGTGATTATAGTCAACCTCAAGAAATTCCAGTACTCTTGTTTCCTCCCATGTGTAAACCATTATCGGCTGCGCTGAATCTGCTTGTAGTTGCAGTAGACGATTTGCTAGCTGATAGACTGCTGGTTGTTCATCGGATTGTTGCTTTACAAGAAGAACACCTGCAGAGGCTTGAGCACCAATTAACGACAGGATTAATCCTATAGAAGCATAATGTCTCCATGCTTGTTTATACGAGTTTCTAATTAATAGAAGGCACAATACACCTATGCTCATTATAATAAGTGGAGCAATGTGCCGAGGCTTCTCTATATTCTGTGCTAACCAAGCAAAAATCAGATAAACTACGAACATGACCGCAAACCAACGGGCAAATAGGTCAGGTGGTGTCCATCGCACACTTCTGAAACTTAATATAATGAAAATTAAACTAATGATCAGCAATAGAACGAGCGTATAAGACTGAACAGCAAGTCCAGTCCATAATAGATTATGAACAATTAATGTATATAGTCGTTGGATCAAATCTATAACCGAGACAGAGGCTGTTCCACCCCAATCATTAAAGTGCCCTCCAGTAAATGCCATAGCCATCTTAATGAAGCCTGAGATATCTCCAGCTGACATAATAAGTCCTATAATCCACAAAGATTGAAATAACAGCATCCAAGTGATCAAGCCTAATAGCCGGGCGAATAACTTGCGAGTGCTGTAGCCCGCTGCCTTACCTCGGAGATAATCATATGTCCACAGTAGTAATATACCTACCCCAAAGACTAGATAAGAAAGACGAATTCCCATGATCAAGCTAAATACGAATAGAGGAATAAGCTGCCAATGATATGCGCTAGTATCAGAGGCCCTAGCTAGGCTCCACCAGTACCAAATCAGAAGCGCAAGGGCTGACGTCTCGGCCATAGGCTGGGCACTCAGAGTCCATATATAAGCCGTCGAGTGTACACCCGCTACAATTAATAGACCTTTAGCATGGGTCGTATATCTTCTTGCGAGACCATATAGAGGTACAATCGAAGATATCATTACGATAAGATTGAAGATGATGAGTGCTGCGCCTGGATCCGAAATCCAACGATGTGCAATAATCCCTCCAAGGATATAATAAGGATACCCGGGAAAATGGGGCTGCATCGCTAATAGATCATAACGATCGATTGCTAGTACAAAGTCAACCTGATCCCAGGTTGCTGGCAATGGTGCAATATGCAACCATCTCCAGATATATATAAGCACAGAAAAACTAATAAATATTAGCAGCTGGGTGATGTTCTTCAATGTCATCTTACTCTTATAAGTGTCCATGGTTACCTCGCTACTCGATTTGCCGTTAGGAGGAGAATAAAAGAAAGAAGAACTACGATGATGGTCCAGAACCAGGCTTGTCCAACTCTACCACTATCAACTGCGATATATATGGCAGTCGGTATTGTCTGGGTCTTCCCAGGAATATTGCCTGCAATCATTAGAGTCGCACCGAATTCACCAAGCCCTCTAGCAAAGCCTAATACATATGCAGATATTAGAAAACGTTTGGATAGGGGGAGTGTGATCCAACGGAATAATTGCCATTCTGATGCTCCGGCAGAACGTGCGGCATCCTCCAACGAGGCATCTAATGTGGAGAATCCTGTTTTGATACTTAGATATACTAATGGAAAAGCAACCACAACCGAAGCAATGACCGCAGCAATCCAAGTAAACACAATTGGTTGATTAGTCAGCCATTCGATGGTTATGCCAATCCAGCTATTACGCCCTAAGATCACTAACAATAAAAATCCAACAACCGTTGGAGGGAGGACCAAAGGTAGCATGAATAGTGTTTCTAACGCGGTCTTCCCATAAAACTGGCGTTTCACCATGAACCTTGCAGTAGCTAAAGCAATAATGAATACAATAATACTGGATACCGATGTTATTCTCACTGATAACCAGACCGGC